>RCUO01000014.1_pt1 | contig 257906 bp, 324 predicted proteins | sample 2166161 | NCBI WGS metagenome assembly RCUO01 (sample SAMN09932617, study PRJNA488358) | compost metagenome | feature: garden; material: soil; isolation source: compost soil in cyclohexanecarbonitrile-enriched culture | place: Germany: Experimental Botanical Garden Goettingen | collected 2016-01-27
ACTGGTGACGATCCAGTTGCATGATCTTCTTGCCACCGCCGTACGAGTAGTAGTGGGCCAGTGGCTTGTCGTTGGCAATCAGTTCTTGCTGAAGGGCAGGGTTGCGCTCCAGTTTCACCAACATGCCCAACTTGAACATCTTGTTGAACAGTGGATACGGTTCCGTTGGCATCTGCTTGCCGAGATCTCGTGCAGCAACGCCTTTGAGGATGCGGAACTGGTCGTCCTTGAAATTGGTTTTCATGTAGAACCACAGGCCTTCCAGTGTACGGAAGTGGCCGAAGTACGGGTGGTCAATGTTGCATTCGGAGAGGTTGCTCAGACCTCGACCCAAAGTGGTCGCACCGCGAGTGTAGACGTTGATGTGGGTTACACCATCGTCCTCCGGCTTGTAGGGGAGGTTGCTCTGAGTTTTCGCTGGGGTGTCAGTAGACATGGCACTGTTCCTGTTATAACTGGGTAGACGACCGAGAACCGCTAGTCTTCGACTGGTGGTTGTTTCGTGCTGGATGCGCTCGAGAAGACTCGGGAAAGGCGCGCACGTTGTTCGGGGCTGCGAGTTGGATACACCGGACTTGGAATCTGATGAATCATGTCATCAACAGCTTCGTCAGTGATGTCGGCATCGGTGTCTTCGTCGTAATCGACGTTGTCGTTTTCCGGGCTCAAGCCTTTTCCTGTCACGACTGCGTTAAGCGAATCGATCTGCGAATAAGGGTTGTTAATCATCCCAGTTGACACCGTTACCTCTTTACCATCGCGCATGACCATGGTAATGCTCATAGAATACTTGAGCGGGCCCAAAATCTGGATGGCTTTCTGAAAGGTCTTGAACGTGATGTGACGTTTCGCAATAGCTCGGTTGAAGTTATTGCGCTCCTGACCGATGTCCTTAGCGTTCTTGGGGACACGGGAAAGAGGGCTCTGAAGGAACGTTGTCAGCCGCCGGTTCCACGACTGTGTTTCAACACGCATCTCCTTCAGAACACGACGAAACAGATTGGTGAGCGGGTTACCCGCTTCCTTGATCAGCTTATCGCCGTCGTTCATCATGCGAACTTGTTCTTTACTCATGATGTAATTCCTGGGTGGTTATCTCAGACACTCCCGACTGGCTTTCAGCAAGGCAAGAAGGTCTTCGACTACGAAGTTGCATTTACGTTGGTAGTAGTCACGGTCCGCACTGTCCATTTTCAGGAAGGCGTCCAGCAACTTCACGATGTACAGCTTATGGTGGATCACCCAATCAATTGGATGGACCAGCGCATTCGCCTCAGATATAAATGATTCGAGGGTGCCTAACTCGTACCGAAGTTCCCGTGTTGCCCATCGTCCAGAAAGCGGATCGCCTTTGGTCATGGATACGGATGCTTCAATCAAGTAGTCGGACAAGTCCTCTAGGTTGACTGTGGCCGTCTCTAAAAGCACGGAACGTGTCTTGGGTAAGTTGAATCCGCGTTTGGCTATTTCATGGATGTCTTCCAGTTGGTTGAGGAGGGTTTCGTAGATGTTTTCGCCTTCTAGAGGCTCTGGTTCTTTACGCCGACACCAGGCGATAAATTGCTTGAGCATGCGTGGGCCCTTATTCGCACCACTGATCCTATGAACCTATACCTTTTCCTAACGGAGTGGAGCTATGAACTCTATCAATCCGCTCGAAGGCGAATTCCTCGCTAGAGACGATATGGACCCTGTAAAAGACGGGGAATATCTGGGACCCGATCGTACCCCTATCCATATCAATCAGTCTGTAGATCCCAGTGACGTGATCAAGACTACCCAAGGCATCCGCTTGAGAATCCTCAAGAGTCGGTTCGCGAAGGGTATTCCTGATGACGACAAAGAACTCAGCCTGAACATGCAACTGTTGCGAGACCTTGATCAGGCAGCACTCACCACGCGGAAGATCGACGTGGAAGAACGCTCGGTCAGCGAATCGGAACGACTCGCCAACGCCAGCAACGAACTGCTGCGCATGTTGGGTGGCAAGAACCCGTTTGCTGTGGAAGTGGCCGACATGGCTCCTATCACTCAGCGTGCCATTCCGGTATTGCCGGAAGTGCAGTTGGTTCCAGACCTCACCACCCAAGGCACACAGCCGGTCAACTACGACGACTTCGTTCAGTCTGTGGAAGCTTCCGAACGAGCCTTCCGCGAAGAGAAAGAAGACGACATCTGAGGATCGGGCTCTTCCTCTTCTTCGTCAGGGAGCTTGTAGGTCCGTGGCAGCAAGAAGCAGAAGTCAGACACGGGGACATGCTCGATGTGGAGGTAATCCTCCATGATCATCTCGAGCAGCCCGTGCTTGTCCATCCCACTGAACACCTCGCCTTCCCCCACTTCAAACTCCCCAGGCTCTTTCAAAAAGAGCTTGGGGGTTATGACCGCAAGTTCGTTTACCGGCACGCCTAAGAGCTCTTCCTCATGGACTTTCATCCACGAGTCAAGATCGTAAGTGACCCAGCCGTTGTAGTGCGCCTTCATGAAGGTTGGCGTTAGACGGACAGGTTCCATGTGAAGGATGTTGACCTTGACATAAGCCGGGAGCAAGACCCTCAGGCAGTTCTGGTAGGAATCTGCGATTGGGCCGGGGAGAACGTAAGGCCAGGTATTGATGTCGACCGAGATAGAACTGATGTCGACGCCTCGGAAGAATCGCTCCTTCAAGGTGTCGATGTAGTTCATCAAGACCGGCACCATTCCTGTCACGATACTGCGACGCAGGGTGTAGATGTCGCGCTTGGCATAACGCTCGTTGAACGCCTCGTTGGAGATCAGGCCACCGGTGAGGGTTTCCCAATCGTCCATCGTGCGGCGGCGGTAAGTCTGAAGCGGGAGGATGGATGGAATGTCTTCCCGCATCAGCAGCAGCGTCCCCATGCGCGTGTCAAACATCGCGTCCATATCGAACATGAGGTTGAATGCACTGGATGATTGCATGGTATTGTCTCAAGGATAATGTATTGCTGAAATAAAGACTACTGGAGATCCAGCATGGACAGCAGGATCAAGAACACTGCCCAATGGTTACCCTTGAGGAATGACTCGATCTCTTCCTGCTTAGCGGCGTGCTGACGGATGTCATCAGGCACCAACGTGCAACGCGCCATCCACGAAAGGTTATTAGCCAAGTGTGTGATGAACGCGTCGTAGTTGGCGGTGGCCACTGGGTTGTTCAGCCAGATGTACGAGGCACCGGTGACGTAGAAGTCGAACACTGTTTCTTTCAGTTCACCTTCCAGCTCGGCGTTCTCGACGTAGCGCTGCCACAGCTCCGCAGCATGGACCTCATCGTGCATGGCGTACCACCGCACACGGCGCAACTGTGGAAGGTCATTGCCCATCACATGTTCTTTCAGTCCGAGGACGACGTTAATCGTATCCTTGAACTGCACCTCCACCCATTTGCGCAGGGCTTCATTCAACCCGTCGAGCGTACTGCGGTCTGTTTCAGCGCTTGTTGCCATCTTGCTTAAACCTCGTCAATGTCTGTATCGATCATCATGCCTCGCAAGAGGATGCCGACGCTCGAAGTCGATTTGGTAACACCACCGCCTGCTGTCACATCGACGATGCTGGCTTCCCCGTGCTCGATCAACTGACGATCGAACTCTACTTGTGCGGCACGGTCACCGCCTCGCACCTTGATCTCTTCGATCAGAGTGTGCTCAAGCCCTTGGGCGAGCTGTGCCTGTAGTTCAGGGAACGAAATCTTGGAGCCTTTCGATTTACCGGTCACCTGGCCTGACATCTCATCGACGTGGCGGGAGTTCTCTGGGATCGAAGACTTCTTGGTGAGCATCTGGGCTTGACGCCGTACGGTCATGTCAATAACCAGATACTTCTGAGGGGTGAGGAATACCCGACCTGTTTGCGGGTCTGTCAGCCACAGCTGTTCAAAGAACTCAAAGCCGATCAGGTCTGCCACCTTCAAGAGGTTGGGCATTGTGATCCGTGGGTCTTTCAGGTTAGGAGAGTAGAACGGCAGGATTTCCTGCGTCGCAATCCCTTCTTCAGTCGTTGGCTTCGCCAGGGCACGGATGTATTCATCGAACTCTTCGTCCGACATCGCGTCCAGGCGTTTCTTGGTCAGGTCGCTATTGTAAGTGTCACCCGGAATAATCTCCGCAATGGAACTCACGATGAACGCGGTGACTTCTTGACGACTGGCCATCTAACTTTCCTCAGTGAACAGTAGGGAGATCGTGCGAGACGATCGTTGGCAGCACCAGTTGTTCGAAATGGCGCAGCCAATCACGCGGCATGATGTCGTCCACCAGGCAGGTGCGTGCCGAGATGGTGCTGGAATGAAGACGGGTCAGCTGATTACGCCAGTAGCGATTCAGCTCACGCACTTCAGCGCGCTCATCATCAGCACGGACATTGAAGTCACGGGCGAAACGAGTGGCTGCATTAGGGTTACGGTCCGCCAGCATGTCAACGACGGCGGACACAATCGAGTTGCTCATGAGAGTGTCTCCAGGGATTGTGAGATAGAGGCCGGCGGCTTGCGCACACCGGCCTCAGATGATTAGGAAACTTTCGCTTCCTGACGGGCAGCGATCTTCTTCAACAGATCAGCGCCAGTTACCGGCTTCGGAAGGTCTGGCTGTTCCGAAGGTTTGCCAGCAGCAGCCTCTACGGCCTTGGTAGCGATGCCCTTGGCCTTGACGGCTGCATCGTACCAGTACGGACGGTAAGTGCCCGCACGCATGTTGAGCAGGTCCATGGTCGACAGGAACGGCAGGTCGGCGTAGGTACCTTTCTCTTCCAGCGGCAGCCAGAAGCCACGGCTATCCAGCAGCAGGTCCCAGTCGTAGCCCGCTTTGACGATGTCGTCGTACAGTTCTTTCGGAGTGCACAGCAGGCCCTCTTCCAGATCGTGCCACAGGTTACGCATCATGCACATCTCAGCAGTGATGTTCATAGCGCGTGCCAGACGAGAATCGGTTTCCAGCAAGGTACGGACCGTTTTACGGGTCAGGTTCTGTTGCGGGTACAGATCAAGGCGGAAGTTCGGTTTGCCCTTCGCCTTGTTACCGTCCTTGTCCGAGATACCGAAGTACTCGAAGCCTTTGCAGTAGCTGAACTCGGTCAGCTCTGGCTTGAGGCCTTCGGACTGAGACACCACCACTTCGAACGGGATGCCGGATGGACCGGACTTGCCACGCAGGTTCACCAACGTGATGCAGATCAGGTCGGTGTCACCTTTCAGATCGTCTTCATCGTCGCGTGGGTATTCAGGCTGCTTGTCGCCATCCAACAGAGGCTGGAGGGACACGCAGTACCAGCAGTTCGCCGTGAGGAAGGAGAAGTTCTCTGGGACCTTCTTCATCTTCAGATCGCCCTTGAGGAACTTCAGGCGCTTGACGTTCGGCTTGTACATGTCGAGCTGGTATTCCTGACCGACGTGCGCAGTCATGGTCAGGAGAAGACCGGAACCACTGGTCACCGACGTCACTTGGTCGATGAGCTGGCTCTTTGCACCAGCGGCCTTCATGGCCACCATGTTCAGCTCTTTGTTACCGATGTCGCCCTTGTCGTACATGTTCATGACGCCTTCGGTCTGGAGACCGGACAGGGAGTCAAGGAACGACAGGGTAGGACTTGGGATCTTGATCAGTTCGCCACTGCTCTCGTCAACGAACGGGGTGGTGATCAGGATCGACTTGTCTTTGCGACGGCTTTCACCGTACTCGCGCATGACGTTCCACCATTCGTTACCGTTGTACACGGTCGCGTCGGTGAACAGGAGACGGCCACTCTCGACCAGATCGATGCCGAACAGTTCAGGGAACTGACGGAATACGTTCATGATACGGCCGGGTGACAGCGTATTCTCTGAGTCATGCGCCATCATAATGGCCAGTGAGACCCTGTTCATTACGGAACCTTGCTGGAACAGCGAGATCACCGTTTTGAACATGTTGGGCAAGCCAGCTACGCCGGTGAAGTGGTTGAGACCACCACACAGGATCGACTCGCCGTGCTTGCCCTTGTAATACTTACCGGTCTGGATGTCGAAGAGCGCGCCGATGTTCCACATGGGACGAATCGACGGAGCCTTCTTGAACATGGCAAAAGGGTTGTTAGACATTGACTCATTTCCATCTGAAAGAGGTTCGGTTGTGCGCAAACGATATGAAAAACTACTTTCTTTTAACACGGAGCCATGTGGATGACCACCGACTACCAAACCGCCCTCGACACCGTTTCCATGGAAGACTTGCAAAACCTTGCTCGTGTCATCTCCATGGAACACGCCTCTGCACCCACCTTCACCATTGACTCGAAGCAGCGCTTCGGTCAGTTCTTCAAGCGCGCCGGTACCTTCTTCAATGCGATGAAGATGCCATTCTTGGCCGGCGTCAAGCTGTTCTCCAGTGACATGGATTCGTTCGTGGGCAAGGTCGGCTTCGTCGATGCTGCTAACAAGAACGTGATCGTTCCTGAAGGCTTCATCGGCCTGTGGCTGCCTTACTCGGCATTGCTGAACGATGCCATGGGTCGTGCGGTCAAGACTGAGTACATGATCCGTTGCTTCAACGAGACCCTGGGTCAGTTGGCCAACGATCCGATGCTCCTTGAATCGGCTTCCGGCATTGGCTACAGCGGTCCGACTGATCTGGGCCTCACCAGCACCATGGTCGACATCGGTAAGACCTACTTCGACGGTAACAGCAACAACATCACTCGCACCCTCGGTGCCGTGGTAGAACGTGGTGCTGACATCCGTGCGGTACACAACAACATCAACGACGCTATCGCCAAGGACAAAGCCCACCCTGCGGCCAAGTCACTGGCAGCGGTACAGCGCTCCATGGAGCTGTCCGAGAAGCTCATGCCGTACGTTGAAGGCAACGCCCGTGTATCGAAGGCTGGCATCCAAGAGTTGATCGACATCACTCTTCAGATCGCCAAGGAAATGGAATCCTACGGCGTCCTGCTGTTCCGTATCCGTCAGTTCTCCGAAGCACTGAAAGACAGCGTCAAAGAACTGAAAAAATAACACCGCGCATAAAGGTCGATGGGAGGGCACGAGTCCCTCCCATCTATGCTGCGTCATGCCAATCTTTCGTGGTGCTGCGATTGACGGAGAACGCGTTCAACGTCACGGCACATGGTTTCCCTGTCCATGTAACGCAGCCACTTGGGCATTGTTCCATACACGAGTTCCACCGCCTGTTTGTAATCACCCTCATCGCAGCACTTCACTACCTGATCGATCTTTGGTCCTTTCCAAAGCACCCGAGCCGCCATGGCTGGGAAGGAAAGGGACCGCGGATCATTGACCAGATAGAAAAGCTTGTTGAACTCTGCGAGTAGGGAATCGTCAGGGTCGTAGTTCCGAATCAAACGGAAGTAGAGACTCACCACGAACAAGGTTCGCTTGATTGAGACCCAAAATCCGTGTGATTGGTTTATCGCAACAGATCGGTACATAGCCGAGCCCTTAGTTCACAAGTTTGAAATTGCCGAACGGGTTGGCCCATATTCCAATGTCGTGTTCCGTCTCGATGATAGTTGCGTAACGGATCACCGAATCGGATTCACGCCAGGTCAGAGCCACCACTCGCTTGACTACATCTGCGAGCGCCGACAGCGCATTTCGACCAATGATGTCGGAACCCACGATGAGTCGGACTTTCGTCTTCGTCGTCGGGACCTCGTCCATCGCCCTCAGCTCGCGGGCGAAGCCAGTGTTGTAATCCACGTTCACATCAAGGTGTTTCACCGCTGAGGTGATTTCCTTGCGCAACTTGCGCGTGACCACTGCCTTCTTTTCCACGGCTTCATATAGTAGGTCGGTCAAATCGGTGCAAATCACCGACTTATCCCCTTCCATAAACTGGTCGAGGATCACAGACATGCATTCCAGATTGTCCACGTTGTAGTAGGACAGCCCAGTAGGCGTGACGTGATGAATGACCGGCATCTTCTTTTCTGTCTGAAGACTCCAATTGGCCTTGTTACGCCTGAGTACGTCCATGCCGAAGCGCATGATGTCTTCGGTGGTCCCGGCATTCAGGATGTTGCGTAGCGCGCCTACGAAGAGGTGCCCTACTTGACTGCTGTCCATCTTCACAAAGTGCCCACGCACCTTTTCCAAGACTTCGACTTCCTCTTTGAGATAGAGGACGGCGTTGCTGGAATCGGATTGAGGCTTGGCGATGTCTTCATCATCACCGTGTTGACCAGTCCAGTAAACGTGGCGACCGTCCTTTGAGACACGGCGCTCCATTGCATCGGAACTGAAATACCACTTGGGCTGATCAAACATCCGGTTGTAGGAACTGGTTGCCTTCCAATACCCTTCCGGACTATTTTCCAACTTGTACGTCAGGTTGTAACCGTTGAGGCCCAGACTGTTGCCTTTACCAGCCCAACCATCTGCCTTCTCATTCCCGGTGTGGCCATTGTGACCTTTGATCCACGCCAGGGTGACTTTGTTGTTCTTGTCCCGCAATTGGGTCAACAACGAGTCCACAGCCAACCAGTCAGCCTTGTTCGCACGCTCTTCACCATCGGGCTTTCTGAACCCAGCCTTTTTCCAGGTGTCGAGATACTTGTTCACGCCTTTGACCACGTACTCGGAGTCCGAATAGATGATCGTTTCATTCAGCCCTTTCTCAAGGACGTAAGTCAATGCCTCCTTTGCGGCAAGTAGCTCAGTGTGGTTGTTGCTGCCTGCTTTAGGCACCCCACCGAAGCTGTCGATGTAATTGAGGATATTGACGGCCTTTTGCTCATCCTTCGTGTCGGAGTAGCCATTGGCCGTTGGTGTCGAACCAGGCACACCACTTCCACGGGCTTTATCCGGCAACGAGTCCGCTGTGTACACGTAACCGTGTAAACCCCACCCCCCAGCGCGTTCATTGCTATAAAACCCACCGTCGGCGTACAGAACCCCATTGTACCCGACGGATGCTGGGCTTTCCTTAACATCCGTCATTTACTGCACCCTTGTAGTAATGTTGGCACTCGTCACAGTGCTCATGTTATACACCGGATTATTTCTGAAAAACATTGCTGGTATTCCGGGCACACCTGGTATTGTGCCGCGAGATGTCTTCCCGCAAATATTGTTCTTCATGATCCATGTACGCCTTGACTTTCTCGGCGTGGGCCAAGAGCACGTCATTGACCTCTTCGGGTGTGAGCTTGGAGATGTCTACCTTGGGGAATGCGGGGCGGACGTGTTGCAGGTAGACGGTACGTTTGAACTCACCGCAGGTAGGCTTGGCCTCGTCAGCAGGTAACTCGAACGAGAACGTCATAGTGCGGTTGTCTGTTGTCTGGATGTAAGTGCACGAACCAAGGAACACGCATATCCAGCCCAGATGGAAAATCTTGCTTCCCTTCACTAAATCAGCAATCATCATGGTTGAACCTATTGGCTAAGCCGCTTCCAACGTTCGGTGAGATCGTTGTTTGGCGGACGGATCACAGCCGGCTTCTCTTCCGGCGGTTTTGGTTGAGGTTTCGGGGGCACTGGGGGCCCAGTGGTGGCAGGTTGAGCGGGAGGTTTTGACTTGAGTTCGTAATAGCGATCACGGTACCACTCCATACGCTCCTTGAGGTATGGAATCTGTTCGTCGATCTCTTTCTTCATGGCAGCCTGGGCACGTTCGTGCTCAGCGATCACATCTTCTTGATCCGTGACGATGAAGTAAACGTGAATGAACATAAGTGTCATGATCACGAAACCGAATGTCGTCACGATTAAAGAAAGGTTCTCTCGGACAAACTGCCGGAAGGTACGATCGCGCAGCCAAATCTCCCGGATGAAGCGGAAGAGCGCTTTGAGCACCTTAAAGAGCGTTATCATCTTATTCCCTAAAATGGTATGGACGTTCCGAGTTTTCTTTAACGATTGTCATAGTGTACGTGGCAATCAGCACGGAGATAGACATGTATAAACTGAAGGCATTTTGCCAAATCGCCGCGTTGATTGACAACACGGTCGACATCGTGGCACCGATCGGGGAGCTGTCAGATCGCGGCTTTACCTACGGTCGGAACAAAGAGAAGTTGAACTCGGCGGCCTCCCCTGGCTACACCCTGATCGCTTTCTCGAGCAAGCGTGACAGCGTAGAAGAACAAGTCAACGGCATCCTTGCTCAGGACTTGCTGGCTGTCTGCAAATGGGCGTACGAATCTGCACTGGCCAACAAGTTCAACTCGAGCAGCGAGTCGTTCCGCGTAGCCTTCGTGCAGCAATGGAATACCAAGTACTCGATCTACACCACTGGCGCCATGGCTCAAGCCTTGCCGGGTCAGTGGATGCCAACGGTCATCGAGATCCGTGACATTGCCAACGACGAACTCCAGTACAAGCTGTGGTTCTCGTCTGACGTGTTCGAGCAGCAGTACGACGAGTACCACATCGAAGTGGTGCCGCCTGTCGAAGAGCTGGACGTGTTCTTCTTGGGCCGTCAAGCGGTCATCTCGGCCTTGGCGGCTGAGACCCACGACCTCAAGATGGAGAAGGTGCAGGCGATTCGTGAGAAGTACCCTGAGTCCTTCATCAGCGGTCCGATGTACGAGTGGTTCGACCCGGTTGATCCGACGGACAAGACTCGCCGCATTGCTACCTACTGGACCCCAATGGTCTATGGTATCGCCGGTAACAACGTCGACTCCATCAAGGAAGCCCTGCGCGATTACATCCTGGCCAACTCGACCCACAACAAGGACGAATGGGCTGCGATCTTCCCAGAGATCTTTACCTCGACCGAATTCGTATTCGTGCCGATGTGGAACAAGTACTCCATCCCTAACCGGGAACTGGAGTCGGGCCTGTACGCTTCGTACGTGAACTTCGATTACGGCAAGGCGGAACTGATCCGTCTGGTGCGCGGTGAGGGTTACACCGACACGTACATCAGCGGTAACGCGACTGTCTTTGGCGCAAGCCACAAGGCCATCAGCGTAGCCGTGACTGGCGGTCCTCACAACCGTGACGGCATCATCAGTTTCGACCAGCGGTTCTACGACTACATCAACGTAGACTCGACCAGCGTCGACTTCATGCGGATGAACCCTGAGACCCGTCGTTTCGTTCTGACCCTCGCTGAGATGTTGGCAGTGGCAGAAGACATGACACCGGACTCGGCCATCCCAGTGAAGTTCTCGCGTCTGATCCGTGAAGGCGTCCTGTACGTTTCCTGCACGGTAGACCGGTTCCAGTTGATCGTGGCGTCCAAGTACTCCGCGGAAGATGCAACGCTGGAAGGCAACACCACTGGCGAGCCTACGCTCGACTGACAGCATAGAGAGCGGGCCTAGGCCCGCTCTCTATGTCGCATCACCGTGGACAGCCCAGTGTGTCGAGGATCTCATCCTTGGATTCTTTCAGGTACGTGCCTGGAGAACTGGCCAAGAGTTTGATCAACCGACTTTCACCGAAGTGTTTGGCGAAGTCCTTCACGTGCATCAGGCGCATGCCCTGACCTTCCACATGACCGACCATGCAACCGAACTGAATCCACTCGGCTACACTGGGTTCAATGGAACAGGACCGGCCCGGTGCCCACACCCGACGGTACAGGTACGCAAGGTCACGCCCAGGAGCAGACCATTTCCCTGTACCCTCTCCCATGGTAGCAGCCCCGATAAAGAACTGCACCGTGTGATCATGGACTTTCATCACGTAATCTCCACATGCTCGTTGTAAGACCGCTTCAGCGAGACGTGTGAATCATCAATGACCACAAGCTGGCTGTTGGGGTAGCTGTTCTGACTCTCGAAGGAGTGACTGATGAAGAACACCTGCGAGTAGGTGTCATCGTCAATCAGTTCCTTGATCGCCAAAGTGAGGTTCAGGCGGTGGACTTCATCGAACGTCCGACCCAGTTCATCCAGATACAGCGGAAATTGCTGCAACTCGAGGAACTTGTACACGACCAAGATGAACGCTTGGTTCACAATGTCCACTTGACTGTCCGACCCGTACTTGATGTCAGGGATCGTGTTGTCAGCAGAGTGCACGTAGATCGGGAACTTGTAGTCCAGCTCACCGCCTTCAAGGTTGCAGGTGTCCAACGCAAGGTTGTAACCCCATACCTTAGCAATGACGTCGTTGATCGCAGCGATGAAGGTGTTGATGAACACCATGATCTGCTCAGCGATGATCCCGTCTTTAGGGGACAGGAGCTTTTCCAACTGCACCAGTGCTTCTTCTTCAGCTCGAGCATCGTCCAGCGACCGGTTCAGGTCATTGATGATGCCCATCTGGACTTCAGCCTCAGCCAGAGACTGTTCCAGCATGCCCAACTGCACTTGGTGACGCTTGACCTGTGCCTCCACTTCCTCCACGGCCACGAACTTGGTCATGTTGGTCATCAGATCATCAAGGCGAGTCATGCCCATCTCGATGGTCTTACTGATTTCACGTGCCTCGGTCATGCGTGCATGGAATTGCTCTACCTCTTTCAAGGTCTCACGAGCATCCATGAGGTGAGTCTTGAGGTCAATGACCCGATCACCCAAGGAGTTGGCCACTTCACGCAGGTGACCTGACTTGTCCATCTTCAACAGCGCAGCTTCACGCTCACGCAACGGTGCCAATTCACGTTCAAGGTCCGCAATGGCCATGTTGGTCCGCACGTCACCCATGAACTGAGTGCACAACGGGATCTGACCACGCCCTACACGGAAGCCACCGTTCTGGTTGATGAGTTGCCACAGTTCGTCAAGGTCTGGATTGCGGTCACGGAGCTGTTGGAGAGCATAGAGCGTCTCACCCGCAGCGTTCGCTTCGTTGATCCACTTGACAATCCCGTCGATCTTCTCCTGCATCGAGGTGCGGAAGTTGTAACCCTTCGACAGGGATGCCTTGATCTCCTCTTCCTCACTGGCATTGACCCCTTCCTTGAAGGAGTGGTTGCAGTTAGGGCATTGAGTGGACTTGCAGTTACGGATGTGTTCGAGGCGATACTCCAATTCCCCGATCCGAGACTGCCCTTTCATCATGTTGTTCTGATGTTCAGCCAGTTCACGCTGCTTGGCAGCATAGACAGTACGGTCAAGGTACGTCTCGTCCTGAATGTTGACCCCATGGAGCAGGTTCATCACTTCATTGATGGTCGGGAAGCAGTACTCACTGACCGGAAGACGATGACCTTCTTTGACCAGACGGAATTTAGCGATCAAGTCCTGCCTACGATCACACAACTCGGTGATCATCTCCGCCAATTCCTTCGGATTGATCTCCTCCAGCTCGGTCATGTCATGAAGTTGCTTGTCGATCTCGTGATGACGCTCTGAGACCTCCTGTAAGGCTGCCTCCAGCATTTGAACACGAGACTTGAGACCATCCTTGAGTTGGACGACAGCCTCGTTGTCGACGTCTGTGACGATCCCTGGAGCCGAACCCTTCAGATACTTGGTTCGTTGCAAGAGACCGTCGATGTCCGACAGCAATTCATGGTACTCACGCTCGTAATGGGCAAAGCTTGGAGCCAACCCATCACGTTTGGAGTGCTGATGGAGCCTCATCAGCTTGCTGTACACATCCGCCGACTGTTGACGGAGTGTTTGGAACGTCTCATCGTCAATCTTCTTGACAGTCTCACTGACCAGACGACCTGAGAGGTGCTTGATGACTGCCGCAGTGTCCCGTACAGCCCGTTTGATGCGACCGTGCAGCTTGATGACGTAATCGAAGTCCGCAGACGAGAGCAGAGTGATCCACTCACGGCGTTCCAAGGTGGTCATGTCAGTGAACTTCAGTTGCCCGGTCAACACGTTGTGCAGAGAGGACGTCATACCGAAGTGTTCACGGACCAACTCACGCTGAACCGCGCCTGTGTGCCCTTCGTTCAGCTCTTCGAACTCTTCATCGTTGAGCCAGACCTTGAAACTGTGCGACATGGCTTTGCCTGCGTACTCACTGCGGAGTTCATAGACGCGACCGTTGTTCAGCACCTTGACGTATTTGTAACCACCCTTCTCAAAGTCGTCTTTATCGCCCGGTAGGACACTGAAGCCCACCTTGAGCAGACTCGACTTACCCGAACCGTTGGTGCCCAGTACGATCTGGGTCTTGAGGCTTGGGTTGATCCGCAGGGTGTCAATCCCCTTGAGATAAAAACGCTTGCAGCGGTGTAAGACCATTTCAGAAATAAACATTAGCTAGGTCCTTCCCCTAATTCTGTAGGATAGGTCGCAGTGTTTCATTTTAACAAGAGGTGTCTATGCAGGATAATTCCGCCAGTATGTTCCGTTTGGTGGCCGTCGGCACCGCTGCTGAAAACCTCAAGCTGGGGTCCGTCGAATTGATGGTGAACCCCCATGAGAAGCTTGGCTTTCAAGACGGTGAAACCGTCGATCGCGTCGACGCCATGGAATACGGTCACCAGAACAGTGACGGTAAAGAAAACAGTGGTGTGGCCTTTGTGTCGGGTAACCATCCAGCCACATGGATTCCTGACAGCAACCGTAAAACCCCACCGAACATCCGTCGGGGTGAACGCATCAAGATCTACCAGTTCGGCAGTAACGAGAAGTACTACTGGCGAGTCTTTGGTCTAGACGATCACCTGCGCCGTTTGGAGACCGTGGTCTTCGGCATCAACGCCAACCCGTCTGAAGGACAGGACGGTGCAGACCCAGAGAACATGTACTTCATTGAGTGGTCCTCTCACAAGAAGATGATCACCCTGAGTACCAGCAAGAAGAATGGTGAGTACTGCACGTACGACGTTCAGTTTGACATGGCATCTGGCAAGATCGTTATTCAAGACGATCAAGGCAACCACATCCTGTTCGACACCAAGAACACCCACATCCTCATCAAGAACATGCTGGGGGCATTCTTCGAACTGAACAAGCAGGACATCAATGGGTACGCTCCGAAGAACATCAGTTTGATCGCTGATACGAACGTCGATGTCAAAGCCAAGAAGATCACCCTCAATGGGGGCGGCAGTATCTTCACGCTTCAAGGTGGTGGCACGACCCTTAAAACCCCACGCTTCGATGGAGGCAGCTAATGGGCAATCCAGTCTCGCTGGTCGGTGTTGACCAAGCCGGTGGAAAGATCGTAGGTCCGGGCAAACCCAATTGGACATGGAACGGCAAACCCATGTCCATCCAAGGTGATGCAGTGGAGCCACACGCTCCTGGACCTCACATGGCAGCCACCATCCAGACAGGCAGTCCTTGGATGAGGATTGATGGCGTCCCTGTCACTCGTGCGTCTAGCCCAGCCACCTGTGGGCACTCTGCTTCAGGTTCTGCGCAGATGTTCATCCCGTGATCCGGCATAAGAGGAGGAGGGATACCCTCCTCCTCTATGTTGTCACTCAACCGGCACTTTGATTTCGACGGTGGACGTGCTCCATTTGATCAGGTCACCGCGAGCAAAGGTTTGAGGCTCAGACGAAACCCGTTTCTCATCTACCTTGGGTTGCAAGGTGTAATCGCGGGTATTCATGAACCGGTGTTGTTGCAGGTTGTTGTTGACCCGGATGACCCAGATGCCGTTCTCTTCCTCTTGGAGGTAAGACGGCATCAGGCCCAGTTCAGTACGCAGTGGCCACAATGGACGCTCGTCGTGGTAGAACCGGCCCGGCAAGTGAGTACGTCCAGTGTTGACGATCTCAGTCACCAGATGGTCGACTTCAATGCCCACGATGAACGACTGACTTTGGGTCAACAGCTCGAGCATGCACTCGTTGCTGTAGAATCCTTGCAGGTTGTAGTCCAGCGTGCTGTTGGGAGACGCTTCATGGAACCGCTCCATGTTCGTCTGGTCCATCAGGTAACGGGACACCATGTACCGCTCAAGGAACGGGATACGGCGCATGTCGACTTTCATCGAGTTGCTGCCGATGACCTTGAGGTCCGACGAGGACAGGTGCAGGTAACCGCCAATGACGATACCCATGACTTTGTTGCTGGTGTCGAACGGGACCTTGACGTAGAAGTTGTTGGAATACAGCTTCGTCGAGTCAGGTTGGTAGATCATCTCTGGGGTGATCGAGGCAGTGTGCACTCGGCCCAAGTTCTTGAAGCTGATCAGACCGACCATGGCGTTTTGGGAACGACGGAACGTGGTACCGCCATCCTTGATGTACGCCCCGTCCTTGTCTGCATCCATCCGGTGCACCAGACCGTTCACGGTAGCCAGGCAGTGACGTTGCAGGTCGACGTAGTCAATGTCGATCTCTTGCGCAGCATCGGCTTCAAGATCACGGCGCAACCAGATGTCGGTCTTGTCCGAATCCAACGCATCGTTGAACGGTGAGCCGATCGGCAGTGCCAGATCCAACTTGTAACCTGCCTGCCAAGCGTCACGAGCCAGTGCAGTATAAGTAGTGGCCTTGGGCACACCGGGAATAGTGGGCAGGGTCAGGTTACCGTTGCTGACCAGCCATTGGCCGACAGTGACAGTGTCCAGAACCGTGGCCAGTTGAGGGGCAACATCCGACAACTTGAGCGTGTGCTTCTCTCCCAACACGGGGTGAGTCAGGATCAAGTAGACTTCGGCATAAATGCGCATCAGCGACTTTATCGAAATGGAGCTGACGTTCATTTCCTCGAATTTCACGTCAGGCTTTCGGTGTTTGACCAAAGCGCCTTGGTATTCGTACATTTATCGAGTCTCCCACGATAATGGTATGCCAGTTGTCTGATATTCAATATAAGACAAGCTTTGTTTTTAAGTAATGACTCAAAGAATTCACGGTCCCTTTTCCAAGCGGCACCTGAACCGATGGAGATCCCACGGAGAGCATAAATGAGTACTGTCCTTCCACAATACCCTTTCGATCCGACGGGTGTCGCGGCAACAAACAAGGTGACCGAAACCCAATCGATTCGTTCGAGAGGCACGTTCGATCACTATTACATCATTCCGCGTAGCGGTCCGTTTTATGCTGACAGCGTGAAACTGCGACTGTATCCGCAGGGTGCCAACACCAACAACCCAGCCTTGGGCACTCCCCTCAATGAGGGCGAGCACTACAACTTCGGCTATCACTTCGCTTACGCGTCTCATACCATTGGTTTGCCGGTCTACGGCGCCATTACGTTCTACGATCGCAACCTCGAAGGTCAACTCCGCATGGAGTACCAGACCATCGGTGACGATTGGGTACTGGACGATCAGAAGTTCAACGAGCTGTTGCTCAATGTGGCGTACAACCCACGCATCGCGAACTGGGAACAGGTGGTCGAACTGCCTCGTGAATTCCCGGTGGTCAACCACGACTTCAACATTGACGACTTCGTCGGCATGTCGGAAGTGGTCGATGAGCTGGATGACATCGAAAAGGCGATCCTTCAAAAGAACGCTGGGGGCTTGGCAGATCACATCGCCAACAAGGCTAACCCGCACGAAGTCAACAAGGCTCAAGTAGGGCTGGGACTGGTCGACAACTATCCGACGGCTACCGTTGGTGAGGCTCAGGCCGGGGTGGCGAACAACCGCTTTATGACGCCTCTGCGTACGAAGCAGTTGATCGACGCTGTGTCCACTGCTGCGCTCAACCTGCACTTGGCGGACATGAACAACCCGCACCAGACCACTAAGGCGCAAGTCGGCCTTGGCAGTGTGCAGAACTTTGCATTGGCCACTCAGGCTGAAGCAGAGGCAGGTTCGTCCAACGCTCGTTACATGACTCCACTGCGGACTCGTGAAGCGATCGAAGCGATTGTCGGGGTCGAACTCGATGCCCACATCGCTGACAAGAACAACCCTCACCAAACGACCAAGGCACAAGTCGGCCTGGGTAACGTGGTGAACATCGGTCTCGCCACCAATGCTGCGGCGCTGTCGGGTGTTGACGACTCGGGTGTGATCACTCCACGTCTGCTGTCGTACGTGCTGAGTCAGACTGTCGGTTCGGGGGTTCAGGATCACGTTCAGAACTTCAACAACCCACACAGCGTGACAAAGTCCCAAGTGGGTCTGGGCTCTGTCCAGAACTACGCGGTTGCCAGCGAGGCTGAGTCTCGTGCGGCCACGGCCAACGATCGTTACATGACGCCTCTGGCTGTTCGGTACGCGATCAACGAACTGGTGGGTGACAGCTCGAACGCTCACGTAACGGACTACACCAACCCGCACCATGTAACTGCGGCGCAGGTAGGTACGTACACCGAGCAAGAGATTGATGATCTCATCGCTGGTCGGTTGGATGTCAACGGTACGGCGATTAACGCCAGCCGTGTCTACAACCTGACTCAGGCTCAATTGCAAGCCTGGATCGCGACCATCGACGCCGGTAACGCGTTGAAGTTCAACGGCAAGAACTACCCGGAAGCCAAAGCTGACATCCTCAGTGGTAAGGCAGCGGACACCGACAGGTTCGATGGCAAGACCTACCCTGAAGTAAAGGCTGACATTAACAGTGCAGTCTCGGGTGCGTCGATCCAGACCGAAGTTCCTCCAATGCCGATGCTGGATAACGGCTCGGGTACTGAAGTCCTGCCACCGACTCACTGGATCAAGTTGGGTGAGCTGTCTCACTCGGCATCCGATCAAACCGCTGACGTCACCTTGATGATCACTGGCGGTCGTGACGACGAAGCACTGGGTGAGTTCCAACACCACACGCTCTTGGTTGAGATTGGTGCGGTGTACGACAACATCGACGGCACTGGTCCGTTCTTGATGATCCCTAAAGGCATGCGGGTAACCCAATTGTCCAAGGGCGACAAGCCGATCGAGATCGGTGTCGTGTCGGTAGGAACTGATACCTCGGCCAAGATGGAAATCTGGCTGAAGGCAACCGGTACCCGTAACCGCCTGTGCATCACGGAGCTGACCTACAAGAAGTTTGTAGCAGCGACGTTCCCAGTGTGGGATGAGGTCTCCGATCTCACTACGGTTGCTCCGGCCAACATCATCTACCCGGCAGTCGTCGTTGATTCAGCGACTGAAATTGCTGCACTGAAGGCATTCGACGCTCGTCGCGATAACCCTCAGGCAGTGACCAAAGCGCAAGTGGGTCTGGGCAGTGTGCCGAACTACGCCGCAGCGACCAACGCTCAAGCGATTACCGGCACTGCAACCAACCTGATCATGACGCCGGCCACTACCACGGCCAAGGTGGACGATTCCATTGGCAAGATGTGCGACGAACTGATCACGGTCATCGACGCCTCCATGCCACTGTTCGCCTGATCCTGAGACACACCACGTCTAACCCACGTGGTGTGTCGTTTATGAACTTTTCGGATGATGGAGTTCCTCCATGAGTGTACCACCGATTATCCAGTACCCTCTTGACCTAGACGGTACGTCACCGACCAACTTGGTTGTCGGTGAGCGACGGGAAATCACCACGAATACGGCTCGTGTGTTCGTGCCCAAGGCCGGTCCTTTCTACACCGGCTCTTTTACCATCATCAACGTGGACACTGGCCTTCCGCTGGTACCAGTTGATGACTTTGTGCTGGCCCAGCCGTTCTCTCAAGCTTCCTTGCGAAGCGGTAAGGACGTGCAGTGTGCGGTCGTCATCAAGTTGCAGGCTCCGATCACGGTCGAGATCAGTTATCAGGTTGTGGGTGGCGAGTACTCCTGGAACTTGGCAGCGCTGGCTGACTTGCTCGAGCAGGTTAACCTCGACGAACGGCCTATCAAGTGGGGTTCGATCATTGGTCGTCCTACCGCTTATCCACCGGCTCCGCACATCCACGACATCGGCGACAGCTACGGCTGGGAATTCGTTGTATGGCAACTGGAGCGGATCACCAACGCCATCTTGGTGGGTGACGAAGCGTCTCACGATGAACTGCGTCAACAAATGCAGATCATCCGGGATCAGTTGCAGGCGAACATCGACGCTGTTGATGACAAGGTCGATGCACACCTGAACGATTTCAACAACCCACACAAGACCACGAAAGCTCAGGTCGGTTTGGGTCTGGTTGAGAACTATCAGGTTGCCTCGAATGCTGAAGCGTTGGCCGGTACGGTGAACAACCGTTACATGACGCCGACTCTGGTGGGCATCCTTGCCAACCGCATCTCGCAAGAACTCGTTGACGCTCACGAAGCCAAACAAAACAACCCACACAACGTCACCAAGGCGCAGGTTGGGTTGGGCAACGTGGACAACTACCTGACTGCCACTCAGGCTCAGGCAGAAGCTGGTACTGCAACTAACGCGTTCATGACGCCGCAGCGCACCTACCAAGCGATCATGGTCACCGCCGGTAACTTGATCCAGCAGCACGTCAATGACAAGAACAACCCGCACAACACCACCAAAGCCCAAGTGGGCCTCAGTCTGGTGGACAACTTCCAAACGGCCTCCAAGGCTGAAGCGGAAGCGGGCATCCTGACTGATCGGTTCATGACGCCGGCTCGCACCAAAGACGCCATCACGGCTGTCGCTGGTACGTTGCTCAATCAACACGTCCAGAACTACAACAACCCGCACAACACCACTGCTGCTCAAGTAGGGCTGGGTAACCTGCCTAACGCGATCACTCGCGGTCGTACCTTGAACAGTGACGGCTACTTGCTCACCGCTGGTGCCATGTTCGATCACTTGAACTCGGGTGATCACGACGGTCGTTACGCACTGAAGAACATTCCTGGCGTTGACTGCTCTGTGCACTGGAACGGCTCCGGGGTCTACATCTGGGGCGGTGGTGCTTGGCGTCAAGTGTGGCCTGCGCTGTGGCAAGACTAACCTACTTATACCGATAGAGGTACACCATGCTCAAGAGACTGGACGATTTCAAGTTTAAAGGCATTGACGTCGCAACACTGGTGATCGATCAGTTTCTTGAGAGTCCTCATCCGTACGAGCAGGGGTTGGTCAAGTACATCGAGAACGACAAGTCCTACGGTACCTTCGGACCCATGGATTATCTGGAACGGTGTGACACACACCCGATCAAGATCGAAGGCTATGAACGCCTGAACTGGGTCATGTTCCGGGAATGTCAAAGACTGGCAGGACACTTCAACCATAATGGCTACGTGTCTTGCCACCTCTTCCTGTCTCCCAAAGACTCGAAGAGTTTCACCATGCATACCGATCCAGACGACGTGGTCATCCACATGGTCGATGGACGGAAAGTATTTGAATCGCCAGATGGACAGATCTTGCTGTCGGCTGGTGATACGCTCCTCATCCCTCGCGGCACCCAACACCGGGCCATCAACGTTGACAGCTCCATCATGCTGAGTTTTGGCCTGGAGCAGTTCTTAGAGAAGAAGCTTTAACATGAACAAAACCATTTATGTCAAAACCACGGGTTCCTGCAATCTGGACTGCAAACACTGCTTTACCAATGGCAAGAACGGTGACAAGACCCAGTTTGATCCCGACGCTACTGCTGGCTGGGTGAAAGAGTTCATGTCCAAGTACCCTGAGGGCACGCATTACCACATGGAGTTCCATGGCGGTGAGCCGTTCCTTGTACCGCTGGAAAAGCTGAAGCGTTACGCTGACAATTTCTTCGACAACGAACATGTCTCGATGTGCGCGAACAGCAACCTGACGTTCAAGATCACGGATGCTCACCTCGATTTCATCAAGGACTACTTCGGTAGCGTCATCGGCACCAGTTGGGATCACTGGATTCGGTGGAGCAACGAGAAACAGTTCAACCTGTGGAAAAGCAACCTCGAGTTGCTCCGCAGTCACGGTGTCTACATTGCCCTGAAGGTCTCTGTGAGCCGTGAGTTGATCAAGTCCCACCCTGACTGGTTGCTCGACCAGTTGGACAGCTTTGCGGTGGACGACGTGTCCTTGGAACGCCTGACAGTCGACGGCAATGCCGAAGTCAACATGGCGATCTTCCCGGACAACGAAGAGCAAGACAACTGGTACCTCGCACTGTACCACCGGTACAAGGCTCGCAATCCAAAGTACAAGATCAAGACCCTCGACATCATCGAGGAGAAGCTCAAGAACAACGTGGTCAAGGTGGACACCAACTGCCGCAACTGTGAGCAGAACTTGGTGACCATCAACTCCGACGGTTCTTTGTCCGGTTGCCCAAACTCGGCTGCTCGTCTTCACCATGCCAAGATGGATGATGGGGTCGAGGTGTTCCTGAAGTCCGATGGGCGTATCGAACAGATTGCCAAAGAGCTGACCTGGGCAGATGAATGCCTTGCGTGCGATGTGTCTGACTTGTGCGGTGGCGATTGCCATCGTCTGCCTTGGCAGACTGGACGGTGCGGGGGTCTGAAGAACACCTTGCGCTACCTCTCAGGTCGCAATCAACAATCCAACCTGATTCTGAAGGTGTGATATGGCTGAAGTAATTACGCGGAACCGGGTGGCCGTTGAAGCCAACGCGCGTATCCGCAACCGTTGCAACTCTGGTATCTCGTGGGGCACCAACAACTATCCGGGCGGTTCGATCCCGGGTTGGTTTGGCGGTGACACTAACGGTCGTGCCGAAGCACTGAGTGCTGCCAACTTCGCTGCGGGTAAACCTGCTCCGACACAAGCGAAAGCGGTCCTGCGTTGGTTTGCCAACGTCTTTGGTGGCATCCGTCTGATGCGCATCCTGATCTACCGCTCCCATTACCTCTACGGTAATCAGTTGATCTACGATGGCACCGCAGTGGCCCATACGGCCTACGGCGTGGGTGACTTTGCCGCGAACGCTCCATTGGGGACTCTCTTCAATGGCGCTCCATTGGACCTGAGTAACGTTCAGTCCAGCTGTGACGAGTTGTGGAACTACTACAACGCGTATTGCCGTGCCAGCCCTTTGACGGTCTCGAACGTGATCTGTCACACCAGTTGCCACTCCAACTGCCACTGTGCCCGCGGACGCCGTTAAGAAAGACCATTAGTTAGTTTGGTATGTATTGATGTTCATTAGGAGTTCGTCATGTCATGCCATTCTAACTGTCACGTTAACGCCGGTCGCAGTAATCCAATGTGGGGAGGATCTCGCATGTCCAAAGAACCATCCGTTGACGACTTGCCTAAAGAGCCGTCAACCGCAGTCGTGCAGCCTGATGGGTGGGTGGTCATTCAGACCGTTGCGCCTATTCCGGTCATCGACCTGAAACGTAAATTCACTGAAGACGTAGAGTTCCACATCAGCCTTGACAACAGTCGGCTGAAGGACGCTGCGCTCATCACGTACCTATCCAACCTGAACATCGCCGTCCGGTTGAAGTTCGGTGACGTGACCGTGATGCAGAACCTGTTGGTGGCTTATCTCAAGTCCACCGTGCTGGTCAACATCAGTGATCTGGAAGAGCTGGCGATCAACGTGATCCTGGCCGCCACTGGTAAGCCGTACAGCCTGCCATTCGATCCTGCTCCATTCATCGAAGCCAACTACGACCTCGTCGACCTGTGGCTCCGGCGTTTGGACTCGTTGCCGCTTTATGCCTTCCAGTGCAAGGAAGACATGAAGGAAGAAGTCCTGAAGTATCCGCAAGATGAAGAAGAAGGCCTCGTTGGTCTGAACTTCGTCAAGTTGATTGCCCATGACAACTTCCCGCTGGTGTGCCTCGGCATCGAAGAAAGCGACTGGAACTGGAACAAGTTGTTCTTCAACGAATACTGCTTCGCTGGGTCCAACCTGTTTGCGTTCTATGCGCACAAGAACAACCCTTTCTTCATGGCCTTGATTGGTCAGCAAGTTCCTGAACAGTTCGCTGCTTTGGTTGAGCAGATGGACAAGACGGTCAAGGAGATTGAACATGTACCATCTGCGTGACCGAATCTACGTCGAGATCGAATCCCGTATCTCACGTAAGCGTATCCCGTACGCCACCATCAGTCCACGTGTGGGCTTTGAGTATCACCCGGTGGAGCACGAAGAAGTCTCTGAGCAACTCGGCTACGCAGTGTCTCTGGACGCTCTGGAAGGCGATGCGTTCAAGGACCTGTTCGACAAGATCTTCACCCAGAAAGACAAGGTGTTCCTCTACGTCGACGGTCAGACTTACCTGCGCCTGTACACCATGTTGGTCAAGGCCGTAATGCCTAACGTCACGCTCGACGTGTTCCGTTGGATCATGCTCTGCAAGAAGGCTACCTTCCAGGTGTCGCTGCTGAACATGCACAAGCCGACTACCAACATCCTGAACGAAGTGACCATCAATGAGCAGGTCGTTCAGGAACTGTTTGCGTACGAAGATCCGCATCAGGAAGTGTTCGGTGAGCTGGTGACTGAGAACCCTGACTCGCTGTCGTTGGAATGGCGCATCATGCGTCTGTTCACGGACAACCGCGTAGGCAAGCTGCCAAAGACCCTGAAGAACATCCTGCGTCGCATTGCTCTGGCCAACGGCTACGATGCACTGGACGTCTGGGGTCGTCAGATCGCCAACCCGGAAGCATGGGACTTCGCCGGTGCTGACATGAACACCCTGCTCAATGGGCAGAGCGTGTTTGAAGGCACGTTGAACTTCCATTACCTGAACAGCACCATGTTCCTCCAGCCGAACTTGTTTGACAACAAGCCAACAGACCAGTGGATCAAAGGTCTGTTGCTGGAACTGATCACCGTGCTGGACCATTGCGACGAAGCCCCGACTGCGGGCCGTACTCGACTGGTCTATCAGTTGCTCACTTCAGAAGAAGACTTGCTTGACCCAGAAGTCCTCAAGCTGCGGGTGCTGACGATGTTCAAAGGTGCCAAGCGTCTGGCTCTTCCGAACGCCGATTCTGGCAAGTACGACGAGAACCTGGTGCGCTTCATCCTGTCGACCGATCCTGAGCTGCTGAAGGACTGTGTCAAGGGAGCGACCTGGTAATGAACCTGATCCCCGTTGTAGACATCCTGCGTGAGAAGAAGGGCAAGTGGAAAGAAGCGCACTTGATCCTGTTTGAGCTGTGCAACATGCGCTGCTCGTTCTGTCACCAGGACCACGATTCCAAAGTGGGTCTCGATGGGGATCTAGTGATCGACAAGGTTGCTAAGTTGTTGGCAACCACGCATCCAGACACAGCCATGGTGGTTAACTTCACAGGCGGTGAGCTGTTCATGAATGAGGTGAGCGACGAGATCTTCGAAGCTTACTACCAAGCCGGCAAGATGGCCTTGAGTCACTTCAAGCACATCAAGCTAGTCTTTGGCACCAACCTCGTTTATCACAACACTGACCGAGTCAGACACCTTATCGAACGCCTTCGGGTGATTGATGAGCGTGTCTGGCTGGCCACGTCTTATGACCCCGCTGGTCGATTCAACCCTGCGCAACGAGCCTTGTTCTTCAAGAACCTCGAGACGCTGGGGGATCTGGTCCAGACGGTCAACGTGGTGATCACCAAGCAGAACATCCAGATATTCCTCGACGGTAAAGAAGGCGAGGAGTTTGCTGAGATGTGTGAACGGTACGATGTGTACTTCGATCATTACATCCCCAGTCAGATGTACCTCCACCACCAACCAGACGAAGACCTGATCAGCACGATGTACATTGCGCTGAACAACAAGTACCCGAACTCGTATCCGATCAAGGACTGGAAGAACAACGTCGTCAATGAGACCACGTGTCGCTCCACCAAGATCATCAACAAGGATGGTGTGATCAGTACCTGTTGGTCTGAAGCGGGCAAGGATGCGATCTTAGACGAAACCGAAGGCTTGATTGCCAAGGATGCTGCTGAGATTGCGTTCGTGGAACACTACGGTTGCTTTGAGTGTGAGTACTACTCTCGTTGTGGGTTGCGCTGCTTCCTGCACGACAAGGTCTTGGACAGCAAGTCTAAGGTCTGCTCCATCCGAGAGATGTTCAAAGTCGTCTTGTAGACTCGGGGAGGGCTCGTCCCTCCCCTATGTCCGCTATTTAAAACTTCACTCAAACATTCCTATGAATATAACTGGAGGTGTTCCATGACCGACCCCATCATGCCACTGCGTCGTCTACCACGTGTGCCTCGTTTCCCACGTACGCTTGGGGACGACAATTGGTTACGCGAAAAGCTGAAAGAAGCCAGTGAACGTGACCCCAGACAGAAACTGGACTATTTCAACGTGTGGACCAATCAGGAGCCCAAAGATGGATCTGATCCTAAAGCCAACCCAGCGGTGTAACTTCAAGTGCACCTTCTGCTCGAGCACTTACCTGACGGATGACGCTACTGAAGTCGTGAGTCTGGAAGAAGTCGAGCAGTTCATCGTACGGTTCCCTGAGACGCGCACCATCATCGTTAACGGCGGTGACCCTCTCATGATGCCCGTGCAGTATTACTGGGACCTGATCGCGCTCCTAGACCGTCTGGAGTCCAATGCGTCGATCTCCTTCACCTCCAACCTCTGGCCCTTCTACAAGAAGCCTGAGATGTGGGAAGAGTTGTTCCGGCATGAACGTCTGGGCGTGACCACTTCATTCCAATACGGCGATGCTCGCCTCAAAGGTGACAAGACGCCGTTCACTGAAGAAGAGTTCTGGGCTGTCAGTGACCTGTTTCTTGAGCGCATCGGCTACCGTCCTGACTTCATTGCCGTCATTGACAAGAGCAATGAACACACGGTCCTTGACACGGTGCGTCTGGCTCAACGGATGGGTGTGGAAGCCAAGGTCAACTATGCCGTAGCGTCTGGTCCTGTCGTGCTCAACAAAGGCGTGGCGATGGGCAACGCTGAGACCATGTACACCCAGGCTGACATGTACGAGAAGTACTTGGAGATCTATGACGCTGGTCTGATGCAATGGGAGTTCAACACCAAGCAGTTGGTGAAACGCTTGTCCACACAGAACACCATCTGTCCTCTGTCCCGTGAATGCGACGGCGGTATCCGTAGTCTGCAACCGGGCGGTCAGTACTTCTCCTGCGGTGCCTTTGGCGATGACCTCAAGTACCCCATCGACTTCAAGCGTGAGATGGCCGGTGAGTTCTTCACCCCACTGCGCAATCAAGAAGAGCTGTGGTCCATGAAGGACGCCTGCAACGAGTGTCCGATGTTCCCTGTGTGCAACGGGTGCCGTAAGACAGTCGCTGACACCAAACGTCTGGGCTTGGCTGAACACCACTGCAAGAAGATGAAGAGCCTAGCTCCTCGCATCATTGAATTGAATGGTCAGAGTGACTATCTGGTCCCAACACCTTACGTGGACGAATCTGTCCAACTCATCGCTCGAGGCTAACCATGAAATACGGTCAGGAACAATTGAAGAAAGAGCTGTCTGCCGCGCTCATTCGTGAGGGTGAAGCGGTCATGCGCCAATTCGTTGCCCGTGGTCTGACCATGACGTCGGTCGGCTTTGCTGACTTCGAAGTTGAACTGCGCAAGAGTGTTCACGAACTGGCTATGAAGTACTCCAAGTCAGTTGAAAGCACTGTCACCACTCTCTGAGGACTGGACCATGATTGTTGATCAAATGGCTTTCTTCCCACCCGGCTACGAACTCAAGCTTCAGATCCCTGAAGTCTTGAAGAAGATTGTTTTGAAGCGCTGTGTTGAAAGCGTCGATGACTTCCTCGGTGTAGTGAGCGATTCCCGTGGTGTTCCATTGACCCCTTATCAGCGAGACTTCTACAAATGTCTAAGCCAAAAATCAACCTCAGCGTAAACCCGTCGTATTACTGCAACCTGCGCTGTGAGTTCTGCTACCTCACGCCTGAGCAGTTGGGTGATCGGACACGCATGGACTTGGGCGTCTTTGAAGAACGGCTGCTGGAGATCCTTGAGCACTATGACGTAGGGCACATCGACATCTACGGCGGTGAAGTCCTCTTGCTGCCACCTGAGTACTTGCAGGAGATGAAAGAGATCCTGTACAGGTACGGACTTGATGACATCGTGCTGATCACGAACCTCACGTTGATCAACGAGATCACTGAGGACTTGGACTTCGACCTCAGTGTGTCGTATGACTTCGAGGCCCGTGAGATGCATGACCGGGTGTTGAACAACCTCTTCATGCTGACCCGTCCCTTCACCATCCTGACGTTGGCTTCTCGCAAGTTCCTGGACACCGTGAGCGTCGATACGTTCGTGCAGACCATGAACATGTTGGCCAATGCTAAGGACGTCGAGATCAAACCCTACAGCACGAACCAGGCGAATGCCCAGAACGTGCCGTTTGATGAGTTTGAGCGTTTCGTCTGGGCTGTCATCGAACACCCTGAGCGAGAGTTCTACTTTGAGAATGAGCGGCAAGTGAAAGAGGCGGCTGAAGGGACGCGTAACGCGTTCAGTGACGACCACCTCTACATCACGCCGACAGGCTCACTGGCTGTGCTTGAGTTCGACGCCAATGACAACGAGTTCTTCCTCGATGTAGACGGCGTTGCTGGTTACCTTGCGTGGTGTGCCAAAGAAAAAGAAGCAGTCACGACCAATGGTCACTGCTCTTCCTGTAACTACATGGGTCACTGCCTCTCTGAGCATCTTCGGGAGGTGAAAGATCTGACTCACTCCTGTAACGGCTTCAAGGGGTTACTTGACCAATGGAATCTCCACACTTCGTCCAGCACAGACAGCGGCTGGAAATCACGCTTGATCTATTCCGGGGCTGTGGACACGTCTGTCCCGGATGCATGATCGACAAGGCTATGGGCGGTGATGTCAATGACCTCGCTGCCCTGAAGGACCTGCTGACTGAAATGGTCGATGCAGGGTATGTCGCGTTTGACTTGGGCGTGGGTCCCACGGACTACATGACCGCCAGCAACAAAGATGAAGTCATGGAGCATCCCATGTTCCATGAGATCGCTCAGATGTTCCATCAGGTGACGTTCAATGCAGCGTTCCTTGAGACGAACATGGAGAAGTACACGCAGATGTGCGCTGAGATCGACCACTCCGTCCCGGGCAAGCCGATCCGCTTCCTGATCCCTGCGGCCCCGTACTTCTTCCGTAATGAGAAGTTCGGCAACATGGTTGGGAAGAAGCTGAGCCACATCAAGGACACCATGCAGTCGGCGTACTTGAATGAAGCAGGCTTTGTCATCAGTTGTACGCAGGACACCGTGGACGATAAGTTCGAGGAGTTCATGCGGGCTGGGTTTGATGTTGAGTTCCCGGTGGACAAAGACGACATCCTGAACATCCCTTACGGTCGGGCTAAGCAAAAGACCCTGATGGTGAGTGAACAACTCAAGCGCATGAGTTACCGCATCACGCAGTACTACTCAGAGCTTGAAGGTCAGGATGAGCGTCGTCGTAACCCGGACCTCCATTACGACACTGGCACCATGTGCAACCTGCTGTACACCGATGGCAAGCTGTACTGGGTACCGTTCTTGAAGGACGACTGCCCGTTCTTGGACGATGAGTTCACCATTCCCAAGCCGTGGACCATGGAGAACCTGTTGACCGTGCGTCAGAAGGCCCTAGACGCCTCTCTGGAGTATTTAAAGGACACGCCCTGCCTGACATGCCCTTACGTCAGTAGCTGCTCTGAGAAGGGCATTACGACGATCATGCATCACATGTCCATCCGGGACTGTTTAGTGGGGTTGCAGTATGTTCAGTGAGAAGGTTTCCCAATCCTTCAACTTGGGACTGGAAGTGCTCAAGGGCTGTGGCTACAGTTGTGCGGGTTGCACCGTGGCCAAGAACTTTGCTCCCTTCGACATGTCGGAAGAAGACACGAGTGACATCATTGCGTTGTTGGAAGATCTGAAGGCCAAAGGCTTTCGTCTGCTGGAACTCAAGTTGGGACCTACGGACATCACCAGTGCCGACAACGGCTTTCAGGTGTTGAACCATCCTAACTTCCGCAAGATTGCACAGTACTTCAAAGTGCTGACGATCAACATGGCGATGCTCCATGATCGCCATCTGGAAGAGTTGGCAGCGATCCTCGATGACCTGATGCCGGGCAAGTACATCAACGTCGGTACGCCGATCACGATGAAGAACATCCTCAACGAGAAATACGTGGACATGCTCAAGGATCGACTGGCTCGATTCCAAGGCATGATGAAGAAGGCGAAGTTCACTCGCCTCTACGCTACGGTTAACATCGACGCGGATGGCTTGGCTGAGTTCACCGACGAGTCCTTCCGTACGCTACGGTTCATGGACTTCGGTTCTGGCATCCATCAGGTGATCGAGTTTCCGTTTGTGGCTGCACGGCAAGGCTTCGACAACATCCTAGCCGCTGAGCAGTTCAAGCGTGACCTCCTGACCTTCTGTGACTTCGTTAAGGCTCGTGCTAACACCGCTGAGTTTGTGCCATTGATCCCGAGTGCGAAAGATGGCTACGAATACACGTACCGTGGTGGTTCTCTCTACTCGACCATTGTGTTGATCGAGAACCTGACGCTCTTCAAAGACAACTTCAAGCTGCCCAAACCTTGGACGGCTGAGAACGTCATTGCGGACCGTCAAGAGATGTACTACCACAACCTTGAAAAGTACAGCACCCATCCTGAATGCGGTGACTGCTGCTACCTTGACCGCTGCTCTCGCACTGACATCCAACGATTGATGGAAGAGACCGGCTCTACCACTTGCTTGATGGACATGAGAAACCGTTGGGATCTCATGCCGAAAGAGGACCATGATGCACACTCTCCCGTATAAGGAATTCCAGCAGCTCTATGACTTGCTGGTCACCGAGCACACCGATGACTTCGCCCTGATGGAATACATCGAGGACGAGGAGTTGGTGGACAACGCCATCAAGTATTTCGAGAAGGCTGAGTTCCCTCTCATCTACCCGGCCAAGAGTTACGCCGTGGCGATCATCTACGCGTTCACGCTGTGTGACCTGTACAACCTGCCGATCCGCACCATCTTGAATGACAAGGATCTGTTCTTGGGTCAGGACCCGTATTTCGTTCCGTACGAGAACGACCCTGACACCTACGAACGCATCATTGCTCGGTTGCGGAAGATGCCCAACTGGCTCGAGTCTGGCTGGGCACCCAAGTCGGTCAAGTACTGCCTTCTTGAATGCACTGAGGAAGGGATTGCATCCCTCACGGAGTAATCATGGAAACGCTCAACCTGTGGTCGGTTCCTCTGCTGCGGTTTAATGTGGCCGATCAGTTCAACATGTCGGAATATGCTGACGAGGTTCTATCCTTGTTTGCAATGACCGACGGTGAGGACGATCGTCAATTGGTTATCAAGAACAAGGAACTGTTCCCGATCATCCTTGAAATGCGGGACAAGGTCATCACGCCGAAGGTGATGGAGTACGCCAAGGAACACTTCAACTTCAACATCAGTGAGTTCTACGTTGACACCAACGGTAAATGGATTCCTGAAGGCGAAGGGTTGTTTCCTCATTACCATCCCGGCTCTGTGATCTCGGCCATCTGTTACCCGAGTGACTCGACCAACTCGATGGTCATGTTTGACCCGAAAGGCAATGCCTGCCGTGGGTATCCTAAAAGAATGCGCAACAGTCCTCACTTTGCCAACTTCAAGGTCAACCCCAAAGCCGGCGACGTGCTGATCTTCCCAAGCTACGTTCAGCACAGCGTACCCAACGTCGACGAGGCTACTCGCTTGTCGCTCCTGCATGAATACTACGTCGTTACGGATCTATAACCATGGAACGTATCCAACCTTGGACCACCACCATCGGCAAGTTCAACATTGCCGATCAGGTCGACCTCGATGTCATCACCGGGGCCGTCTTGGCCAACAGCATGCAAGTCAACGGCAGCTTTGCTTCCATTGATCCGAACAGCCCTGAGGCTGCGGAACTGGTGGATCTGCGTGACCGTTGCATCACTCCGAAAGTGCTGGAGTACATCCGTGATGAATTCGGGATGAACCTTGCACCACAGGACGTCGACATTTTGTCGCAATGTGTATGTATCCAAGACGGAGCGGACCTTGAGCATCACATTCATGCGATGTCCAGTCTGACCGTGGTGATGTACCCTGTCGATGCAGCGTCACGACTGGTCTTGGTTGATCCGCGGGGCAATGCTGCCCGGGGTTATCCGAGCTACATCAGTCGTGGTCACTTCGGCAATTACCGGATCACGCCGAAGGCTGGGGATGTGTACATCATCCCAAGTTACATCCTGCATTCGGTGAACGCCGTTCGGGATGAGCTGCGCCTCTCCTTCGTCAATGATTACTTCCTCGACCCCAACTGACATAGGGACGTTCAATGAAACTCTTCCAACCGTGGAAAATCGAGATCGGTCACGTCAACCTGTTGGATCAGGTGGACAACGCAGCGCTCATCGATGAGATCCATCAACTGCACTGCATGTCGCCTCGCAACTCGCAGACCCCGCTGGAAATCACGCCTGAGATGTTCCCAGCGTTGACTCACTTCCGTGATGTGATCCTGCGCCCTCTGGCAGAAGACTACATCAAGAAGATCTTCAACGTCACACCGACCGATGTCATGATCGACACCTTCGGCAAAGCCTTCGACCATCAAGAAGGCCTGAGTGCTCACCTGCATGGCAACTCCTGCCTGACCAGCGTGTACTACCCAGAAGACTCCCAAGCGGGCATGTCGTTGATCGACCCTCGCTTCAATGCGTCGCGTGGTTATCCGCGTGCTGTGCGTGACGCTCACTTCGGTGAACACTACATCTCGCCGAAAGCCGGTGACCTGTGGTTGATGCCAAGCTACATCCAACACAGCGTTGCTGCTAACCCAGCACAACTGCGGTTGTCGCTGATCAATGACTTCCACTTCAAGGCGTAACCATGGCTGACGAACTCTACACCGGTCCTGATCGCGGTCACTTCCGCACCATTCGCTTGCTGGATAACTCCGGCGTGCAACTGCGTGCCAACTGTCGCATCAAAGACGCCACGGTCTTCAACTACCTGAGTGATCTGCAATACGCCATCGTCGGTTACACCATCGAGTGGTGGCCTGAAGGTCAGCCGGCTCCTCATCTGGGCGGCGATGTCAACCCGTACATCCCGCGTCAACGTCCAGGCATCACCAAGCTGTACTTCCGCACCAAGGGCACCATCACGTCCAAGCTACTGTACCTGGAAGATGCCATCGTCAACGACTTCCTGAACAACAAGGTACTGGCTGAGCCAATGTCTCTGCTATCCTTCGCTCAAGAGTCGGCTGAACAGGTGGCCAGTTCGGCTACGTGGCGTCTGCTCCAGAAGTCGCCGTGGGATTACGCCAACGCGGTCCACATCACCAAGTATGAAGCCGGGGCTAACACTCCGCTGACACTGGTGCAAGAAGGTCTGCGGTTCGACTGGCGTCTGACAGGTCGTGATGACCAGATGATCCAGGCGCAGTTGAGCAACTACCCCTTCGCCAAACTCCGGGACTGCTACCCGGCCATGCAAACTTACCTTGAGGGTATCAACAATGGCGGCAACTAAAGAACAGTTGAAGGAACTTCAGCGCAACCTCAAAGCACTGGGTTTCTACACGGGCGTCATCGACGGTCTGTGGGGCGGTGCGTCTCACGGTGCGTTCCTGAACGCTCGCCGTAAGGCCTTGAACATGTCGAAGCCGTCTACGGCTGCCGATGGTATCAATGGCCTGCTGTTTGCCTACTGCAAGGCTCCTGCGTGGTCTGCCAAGGTCTCCGATGAGTTCCTGCGCAAGACTAACAAGATCGCCACTGATTTGGGTCTGCCATGGGACGGTACTGACACCCTGATGGCCTGCATGGCCTTCGAGAGCGGGTTCAGTCCAACCATCCAGAATGGTGCCGGTGCTCCGTACTACGGTCTGATCCAGTTCGGCGCTGCCGCAGCCAAAGACTCGGGCACCACGATCCCTGCGTTGCTGAAGATGTCGGCCGAGCAACAACTCGACTACGTCTACAACTTCTTCAAGCCGTACACCGGCAAGCTGAAGACGCTGAGTGACATCTACATGCGCATCCTTCTACCTACTGCGGTGGGCAAGCCTGAAGACTACGTGTTGTTCAGTGAAGCGAACACCAAGTCCAAGGCGTACCTTCAGAACAAAGGTCTGGATGCCAACCGTGATGGTCTGATCACCAAAGCAGAAGCTGCTGCCAAGGTGGCTCAGAAGTACGTGGACGGCCTGCACCCGAACAACCTTCGGGTAGCGTAACAAAGAAAAAAGAAAGACGTGAGAGGGAGCCCTAGGGCTCCCTCTTATGCCGTTTAGCTGATCAGCTCTTGCCAACGAGCCTGAATGACTTCCCAGTAAAGACCGGCCTCGATTCCGTCATACGCCCCGATGGAGAAACCGTCGTTGAGTTCAACCAACGCAGTTTGTCCTGTGGAGAGTACACCGAAGTCTACGGCATAGCCCGCTGGTGCGGCACACTCAGTCAGATCCCGCACTGCATCCAGGATGATGCCACGGTTGGGTTTGATCTTCCGATCCCCGCCATGATCCGCAAAGCGAATGTCCAGCAAGCATCCATTGGCCACGTAGCAACGCCATTCACTGACGAACTCCACGACCTCACCCACCCACACCGGCATCTTGTCTGACGCCCCATTGAACCGAGGGTCCATGGAGTCACAGGTAACGAACCCTGTGAAACGTTTCAAGGCAACCGGTTTGACGAAATGCGAACCCACGTCTTCGATCAGGTTCTTCGCATCCCGCAGCGTGAACATCTTGGCGACATTACGATGCAGGTGATGGTGTAGGCACTCTGGGTAGCAGTCTTCATCAGGCAGCGCTTTGCCGAAGTGACGCAATGCATGCTTCATGAACGGTACACTGCCAGCCACCAGATCTGTGGCGTACAACGGGATCTGGTTACGGGACATCTGCTTCTCGTAGCAGATCAGCACCGGGATGTGATGCTCTTCTGCATGACTCATGAGGAGCTGCTCTTCCAGACCCAGACGCCCGTTACGACGTTCGACCACTAAGCGTTCAGGCTTCATCTTCCACCTCAAACATTTCAAGGATGTCTTCAACGTGGTCGACCAGTTCGCCGAAGATGTTCATGAAGTCACTGAACATTTCCTCCTCACACCGTCCGTAATCGGCCATAGCTTCCATCAAGACGACAGGGATGTAACCCACCAACATACAGCGCTGGATCAAATGCAGCATGTCGTCGTGATACTTGTTGATGGTGGGGTCATCATTGGCAACCCCGTCAACGATGATGTACGTCTCTTTTCCAGTGGTGAGGTCCCGGCTATCAACGTAGAGGAAGAAGAAGTCTGCCTCGCCCCACAGACAGACGAATGGTGTTTCCCAATCACCGTCTTTGACTTGGAACTCTTCCAGACGGTTGACATACTCCCTTCGTACTTCATCGCCGGAGTATGGGGCCAGTGCCAGCGAACCTACAGCAGAAGCAGCAGCGCGCACACTTGGGAATACAGGTTTCTTGATCAACATGGTCTTGCTCCTTAAATGGGGAAAAGAAAAGAACCCGAAGGCTCTTTTCTAGATGACGTTACTCGTCAGGTATATCAAACGTGTAGACGTGGGTGGGTTTGATGTCTTTCATCGCCTCATGGAACTCTTCGAACGCTTTTGCTTGTTCTGGAGTCGGAGGCGCAAAGACCACATCGTCGATGATTTGGCTGAGCTCGCTAATGTCACGCTCGTTGCCTTTGTCATCAACGAAGTAAGCGCGGGTAACTGGACCAGTCATGCCGTTCTCCTTAGTAGACGTGTATTTCGAGGCCGTGCTTAGCGCCTTCTTCCCACGCTACGTCAGCCAGCTTCATGGCCATCTCGTCGCTGTTGAACGCGATGCCATCGAGCTTGTCGCCGATGATTTCACGTGGCAGCTTGTCGCAGACATCCAGAGCAGCCAAGGCATGCTTGGCGTCTTTAGGGATGCTGTTGATGTTCAGACGCTTAACGATTTCGCCCAGCGCCTTGTGGCGGAAGGTCATGTCGCTTTCGCCTTTGATCTTGCGAGCAAAGCTTGCGCTGATCTGTTGCATTGCTTTCGATACGCCACCGTGGATCTTGTCTTCCCATGCGGTACGGACAGCGAGTTGGATGCGGATCTGGTTTACGGTCATTACTTGAGACATGGTGCTACTCCTAGGTGCGGGTTAGATTAATCTTCAGTTACGGCTGCGGCGAGTACGATTGCACCCACAGTAAGCGCAGCGACAGCGCCCAGTGCCAACCAACCTTTCTTGGTCTTTGGCAGCTGGATTGGTTCAACGGTGGTGCGGGTGTGGCGTGGAGCCTCAGCTTTGCGGTGACCGCTTACGCCGAACTCTTTAGCCTTGTCCCAGCCAGATGCATGACGCACTGGTTGTGGGGTTGGGCTGTCGATGATGATCGTATGGATGACACCAGTAGGTGAACCCAGGGTGATCAGCTCGGAGCCCACTTTTACTTCGTTCATGTTCAGGCACAGCATCGCTGCAACCAACATGACGTTCTCTTCGTGGCTCAGCTCGTCAACCGAGCTGGTGAACATGAAGAGGTTGAAGCTGTAGTCTTGGTTGATACGAGTCAGCTCGTAACCAGCCCCTTGACGACGGAAGGTCACATCGTTGCCCCGGGAGAACTCCACGGTCAGACCGCGGACTTTACCAACGCGGGACAGGGAGATGCAGGCAGCAGTAGGGTTGTAGGTGAATACTTTCATGGTTGTATCTCCGATGATACTGGGTAGGGTAATTGGATCATGTAGAGGCTCTCGATGAAGAGCCTCCAGATTGATACAACTATTTGGCAGGTGCTTGGGTTTCGAAGCACTTCTTGGCGATGGCGTGCATGGCCAAGTTGGTTGCAACGCGAACGGTTACGATGACAGCTACAGCGACGAGGAAGTTACGCATGGTGTTTCTCCTGGGACTCGGGGGTAGGGCTGGGGATGTTGCCATCCCCAGTGTCGATTACTTCAGGTGCTTGGTGAGGAAGCCGTTGAATTGCTCAACGCTCAGGCTGCCGTTCGGGACGTCATCCCGGTACTGAGTGGCAGTGTTGTGAACGACTACGAATGGGCCGTGGCCGATGGTATAGCGTTCGAAGAACACAGCAGTTCCGAACTCAGTGCCGATCAGAATCAAACGACGGCCACAATCACCAGTGGCTTTCGCGATGTTGCCGTTGGCCAGACCGACAGTCATAGCGCCGTTGAAGTAACCGGTGCCATTCTTCCAACGTGGATCGAAATCCAGCAGGGTGTCGATACGGTTGTACCAGGCATCGAAGCATTTCTCCAGCGGGCTCTGGTCAGCTACCTTCTTGGCGGCAGCTTGTTTGAGCGTAGCGATCAGCTGGTTGTTTGCATTGATGCGGGACATCTCTACAGCGTCCTTGGCAGTGGCGACTACCTCAGGAGTGATGGCTTTCTTGATTGCACGCTTCTGCAAGAAGCGCTTAGTCATCCAGCCCAGGCCAGCAACTGCAACAGCACCGGCACCCAGAACAGCGGCTTGTTTAGCTTCCATGGTGTAACTCCTTACAAGGTTAGTATTGGCAGGTAGATTATTCTCCTTGCTCACTGTAACTATGTATTGTTGAAATAAATTCGAATCGCATTTAAACAAAGAAAAAAGAAGCCTAGGGAATTACCCCTAGGCCTTTATGTCACATCACAAAGGATGCGAACGTCTGTTTAATCTGACCCTTGCCTTCATTCAGTGTGAAGGTCGAGCCACCGGCACTGTGTGCACGGATGATGAGGTCACGGTCACCTACCAGCTCTTTCATGGCCCTGTAGAACCCTTCCGTGTCACCTTGACACAGACCCAGAGGGTACATATCCAACACCCTCACCTGACCGTCCTCAAACCGCAGTTTCACAGCGCCAATGCCGCACTTGAACATGAGGGGGATTACCTGCTCATGCAGTTCGACCAGGCCGTTGTGTTCTGGCGTGTCCTCGTAGTCCTTGCTCATTCCCCAGCCATTGAGATTGCCGCGTAGCTGGTAGAGATGGATGTGCTCGTCACGTATGCCCAGCTCCTCGCACATCTGGCCGACGGAGATCAGCTTATCGCCGTGCCATGCTTTCATCAATGGAGCCTCTTCCTCGAAGCCCTCGATGTACTTCCCGTCACGGTCATGGACGACCAGGCGGGTCAGGATCAGGTTAATCGCTGGATCGAGTTTGTGGTGGTTGGTCAACAAGGTGCCCGGCGAGAGGTAGCCGATAAAGCGCACACTGTGGCCTTGCCATTCAAACTGTACATGCAACGTGTACAGGACTTGATCGTAGTTGATACGAGGAAAGGAAGGGGGCTGCTTCTTGAAGGGTGGTTGGGCAACAAGGTCAACGCGCGTGGTGATGGATTCTGGTTTTTGCATGGTGATACTCCTAGGTGGTTATGCTGGGATGGTGAGAAGAACCGAACCGATAGCGTGGTTGTAGTTATCGGTCCAACGGTCGACGGTGGTGCGGTTGCTGGTCTTCACGGGGAAGACTTCCACGATGACATCGCCGTTGGCATCAAGGTCCACGAACTTGAATTCGCTGTTGATGACATTGAGGCCCAGCCGACGTTGTTCAAGAGCCGTATAAACGGCCCGTGGTGAGACGCCGCGATGATCGACCACCGTTGACCCCAGTACGGCTTCCATCAAGCCGTACGCGTCACTGAGGGCGTTGTGTGGGACTTTGGATACGTGCTTTACCGCCCTGGTAGGACGGACAAACAGCATGTCGATCAGCACCGGTGCTTTGACTTCTTCAAACAGCTTGGCGAAGTGGTTAGCGTCAGTGTTGTTGTCGATCACCAGTGTGACACTGTCGAACTGGCAGAGGAACTGTAGCAGGGATTCCAACATCGCATCCCGGGTGATCTGTGCCTTGCCCAGTACCGGGATCACGTGATGCTTGGGCCAGTAGTCCAGCTTCACATCTTCCGGCAGGTGGATCGCCTCGTACCAACGATGGCCTTGACTGCTCACCATAGCAGCAGAAAGCAGCTTACCGCCTCCACTGTTGAACTCCGTGTCGGTATAAAGGTTGACGTGCACTGTGTTACTCCTAGTTTATTGTGGGTGAAAGAGACATACCCCTACTCCCCATCATCCTCTTTTAGGAGATGGGGAGTAGACCCGCAACATGGCAGGTGACTGGGGTATCGCTGAAAGGAGACTGCGTTATAACGAGTCTAGCGGGTTAGGGCGTTACTCAAGTAAACGGTTGTATCGGCTTGCCGTGTGTCTGACTGAAGGGCATTGGAAAGACGCTGGAATCTTTCAGCAGGCGCCTTACAAGGGAGAGCGCCTGAGGACTGTTCTTTTCCATCTCTTTCAAATGATCATCATAAATGGTGTCGATAATCTGATCACTGCTACGACGACGTTGTTCTACGGCATTTACCATAACGGTCTTCCCATAGTGTCTAATAGAGGAACGATTTTGCACGACGGCATATTGGCAGTCAGGGGCGGTGGCTATAGCCAGACCGCGCGCCTGATGCTGCCTTCGGAGACTGGTACCTTCTCCTACATCATTACCTGACGTAGTATTTATTTACCACTTGCCCCGGTTTACTGTGCAGGGAGAGGATTATCAATAGGCGCAATGACCATTGACACGTTAGTGATGTAGTGCCAAGATTCTTTTGAGTAGAATTCAAAGAATGACGAAATGAGAGGCAGGAGGTTCGTCGGCTACCGGAGCAGGAGCACCAGCGATGCCTCTTAGCATAGCCCTTCGCTCAGGTTGATCCTTGAAGACCTCCACTTTACGTCGACGGGACTGGAGGCCATCCTTCTTCAGCTCCAGTCGTTCCCTGAACTGATGAGAGTCTGCACAGAACTCCAAGTGCTGAGTGTGCAACGTACGGCGCTTCTCTTCAGCCGCCTGACGCATGGCCAAGAGGACCTTGTCGATGTAGACGATCTCTGCGTCTATCCGTGCCAGTTCTTGCTTGACTGCTTCGCTCATCACCAACCCTCGATGTGTTTGAGTGTCTGAAGTAACGCGAACACCACGCCACCACAGAATACCAGATTGATCACACTCGACACACCCAGCAGTTTGTAATACCCTCTACGCCACGCAGTCTTCTCTTCACCGATGCGCAGCAGAATGAAGCGCATGGCAAACAGCATCAGGATCATGTACAGCACGACTGCCACCGCCATGCCGATGTACCACACACCTACCATTCCCATCACACACTCCCCCAATTATAGATCGTGTACGCGTAGCGATCAGCCAATACAAACAAGCAGATCAATGCAAAGGTCCCCACGACGATGCAGCAACCCTGCAAGGCACTCGCCTCTCCCCAGAGCAAAGTACTCTTACGGATCTTCTTCTCCAGTTTCCTGAGGTGCAGGTACATCAGGACTGACATCACCAGCATGTACAACACAAACCACGAATTCATCTCACCACCCCATATTGACAAATTGCACATGTCTAGCGACCAGGACTCCTGCAATCAACAACAAGACTGCTATCTGTGCTATCGCTGCCCACCAGATGACCCGCATGTGATCACGGTAGGACGTGTACTGGATCTTACTGTGCAGATCCACCATGACGACTGTACTGAAGCCCACCAAGACGAAGATGACAATCAACAAGAGAGAGTTCATTGCACACCTCCTTGATAGAGTTGTACACCAATCTTGACAATGAGCACGATGCACAGGAACATCTGAAGCGTAGACGCTACGGTAGCCGCTCCAGTGATAGCTTCAAGTTTCTTTTGTTTGACGTAACCATCAACCCACGAACTACACCCCATGCTGATGACCAATGCAAGGAGCAGTAAGAAGTCGGCTACGATGTTGATGTTAATCATCCTTGTCCCCAGTTCACTATAAAGCATTAGAGAGGTCGTCGCTTCGCTCCTCCGCTAGCGCATTGTCTTCGCTACACTTCGACAATGCTTTTTATAGCATTTCGAAATTACTCAGAGGATTAAGGCGAGTCGGATTTAAAAACAGACACAGCATAGAGAGGAGCCCGAAGGCCCCTCCCCATTACAGTTACACCTTAGGTGCAGGGTTGTCAGGCAGCCCGTCAAGAATACCCCCTTCATTAGGGAGCTTCAGCGCTTTGATAGCCGCATCAGCCTTACGCTTATTCTTGCTTGCTTCCTTATCCTCTTCCGTCTCCTCCTCTTCCTCCTCCTGCTCAGCAGGGTCGGCATCAGGTTCTGGAGATGGCTCACCCTCAGGTGCAGGCTCTACAGGTTCAGCGTCCGTAGGCTCAGGTTCTTCAACCGGAGCATCAGGATCGACCGGTTCCACTGGATCTACTGGATCGACGTCAGGATCAACGGGATCGGTAGGTTCAGCGTCAGGGTCCACTGGTTCTGCATCCTCTACCACTGGGGCATCAGGATCAACCTCAGGAGCTGGTTCATCTTCCACCACTGGAGCGTCCGGGTCTACCTCTTCAGGTTCAACCGGCTCTTCAACGGGTTCAGGGGTTTCCAGTCCTTCCGCAGGTTCAGCAGCAGCGTTCTCATCGACCGGTGGCTCAGGAGCCAAGTCTGGGTTCTCCGCATCAACCTCAGCAGCAGCAGTCTCCGCAGCATCCAGATCCGCTACATCAAGGTTGTTACCGCCCAGCGTGGTGTCAGGTACTGCTTCTACATCGCCTTCCTGAGGAGCAGCGTCCGGATCAACCGGCTCTGCATCAGGTGCGGGTGCATCGGCATCGACTTCTGGCTCAGGAGCGTCAAGGTCGACTTCAGGTGCAGGTTCAGCATTTGGATCTACATCAGGGATCGGTGCGTCAGCATCCGGTTCGGCTGGAGCCGCAGGCTCTGCGTCTGGGTCTGGAACATCCAATTCAGGGTCGACAGGGTCAGTTGGTTCCGCATCCAGATCAGGAACCTCTGGAGCCGCGTCAGGATCTGCATCAGGATCAACTGTTGCATCAACATCAGCCAATGCAGGATCAGCAGCCTCACCACCCTCAGGAGCATCAAGGGCAGCCACGTCAGATGCATCGCCCAACTCAGCTGCCGGATCGGCATTAGGGTCAGCGTCAGCCGCAGGGTCAGCACTAGGATCGGCATCCAAGTCCGCCATTGGGTCAGCGTCAGGGTCCGCATCCGGATCTGCCAATGGATCAGCATCTGGGTCGGCATTCGGATCAGTGTCGAAGTCCATCTCGTCACCACCGCCCAAGCTTGGATCAGCATTAGGATCGGCGTTTGGATCTGCATCCAACGTCGGATCAGTGCCATCGCCCAGACCACCATCACCGCCAGCAGCGGCATCAGTAGCCGAGTTCTTGGCGTTCTCCAGATCAGCCTTCTCGGTAGCAAGCTTCTCCAGTACCTTCGCACGACGCTTGGCAGCTTTAACCACCCGCTTGACGTACTCGGAGATGGAGTTGTTGAGACCGTCCACATGCTCGACAGTAGCCTCCAGCAGATCGAAGACTGGAGAGCCTTCTTCTTCGGTGACCGTGTTGAACACATCGAGTTCTGGCATGACGTTGTTGTGACGCAGCCAGCGACGTTGGAACTCCGCCTTGACAACGGCTTTGATGTTTGGAATGAGTTCTTCCATGCCGATGGACGTATCCGCAGCAAACATCTCTTCGTTGAGGTAGGCGTCGATGACCTTGTCCAGCGCTTCGGAGTAGGCATCGAAGGAATCCATGGACTTCTTGATGTCGCCCACTTCTGGAGCTGGCAAACCAACGCACAGTGCTTCGATGAACTCGTAAAGGAACGCGTCCACTTGCAGCATCTCATCGCCCGAAAGTGCAGGGTCTTGAGTGATGTGCTCTGGCAGGTACTGCTTGTTGTCATGGATCAGTTGGCGCATCTCGGTCAGGAAGATCCCCGAGTTCAACACGTAACGGCGTACGAAGTCCGTCAGGAACGGCTCGAACTTCTCTTGGTTCTGGATCACCCGCTTCAACAGCATCAGGTTGTTCTGAACCACCGTGGTTGCAAAGTCAGTCTGGTTGATACCTTCCATGACCTCCGGCGACAGACCGAACATCTGGATGTGACGACGACGCATGGTTTCTTCGAAGTCAGCATCGACTGGCTTGTTCTGCCCATCACGTTGGTTGACGTTGAACTTGGTTTCAGGGTACCGGCTGTTACCGGAGACCACCACGTTCACACCATGGTTCTGGATCTGATCGGCCAAGCCCAACGGGTGGGTAGAGCCGATGATCTTGCTGAAGCCTTGGCTGTTGACCTTAGCGTGTTCGGAGAGCATGAACTCTACCGTCGACACTGGATCTTCATCTTCAGGGTCCAACTCGATCTCGATGGTCTTGCCACCGACAGCGTTGTTCAGGGTAGCCAAGGTGTTGGCCAACATGATCGAAGCACGGATCGACCCGAGGATCTTACCGTCTTCCAGCACCGACTTACCAACGCCGAATTCGTTGTAGTCGAAGGCGATGTAGGTCATCATCTCCGGCGGCACGAACAGCATGACGGTCTTCTGACCTTTCATGTGGCGAGCAAACATCATGCGGTTGATGTTCTCAGTCTTACCCAGCTCGTAGTTGCCCGACAGAGCACCACTGCGCAGACGTGCCAACAGATCACGTTCTACGGTATCGGAGTAGACCTTACCCAACTCATCGACGATCTCGTTCTGCATGCCACCCGAGCCATCGAAACCACGACGGGCTTGCTGGATGATCTGCGAGGCGTAACTGTCGACGTTGTTCATCTGCGAACGGATGTCATCGATGTACGACGATTGGTCCGCGATGTTGATCGGGTTACCATCAATGTCGAGCATGACGTAGTAGCCGACGTGCTCAGATGGGTTGCCTGGAACGTGAATCGGGATCACCGACTCAGACGGCAAGTGCATGACCAGCGGGTGACCGTAGGTGTCCATGCCAGTCTGGGCGTGAGTCAGCAACGGCTGTACAGGAACGTGCTGGTAGCGACGCTTCTGGTACATGCTGCGCTCAACGGCTGCCAAGTTGCGCATGGCTTCTTTATCGCCCTCTTGAGCCCGAGACTCAAGCGACGCACGTTGATGCAGCTTACCGCCGTAGATACGACGCACAGCGATCTTGCGCTTGGCATCGACAACCATAGGGCGTTTGAGGATGGACAGGTTGTCAGTCACCTGAATGGTCGAACCTTTCGATTCCACCAACTTCACCAGCTTGGTACTGGCTTCAGTCAACTTGGTCCGGGCTTCCTTGTTCTCTTCTACGTCAACGAGCAATTGCTCAAGACTGACTTTGAAGTTGGAAACCTTGACGTCACCATCCCAGTTGCCCGCACGCTGATCCGCACCGAACGACAGGCTTTCAAACGACACACCGGTGTAGCTGTCAACCTTGGCTTTATCGGCACCGGAGTTACCCAAGATGCCCCAAGGGACGTAGTTACCGTTCTGGTCAGTTTCCTGACGCAGGTGGCCGTCCAGAGTCTGCACTGCCGATTCCATCGACACGCCACCGTAGTTGTCGGCGTTGATGATACGGTCAATCGAGGATTCCGGCATAATGAGGATCGGGTAGCTACCTGTCTCGAACAATACATCGTTCAAGATCGGTTGCAGCAGCGGCCTAATCCTATAGGAATTATCGAAGAACTCCTGTACCTTCCTGAGCAGAGGCCCAGAGAGGTTGCTGTCCATGGACGCATCTTTGATCGTGTACAGAACCTTGGTGTCGGTCAAGTCACCAGGGGAGATCGTAGCCGAGTTGACGATCTGTCGCGCATAGTCCATGTCCGGCAAGACTTGGAACAAGTTGCGAGCATCGCGGATGTTACCGATGGTCGTGTTGGCAACGTGAGCCAGCACACGACCATCGGGTAGCCGCATGTTTTTGCGCTGGTTACTGTTTCCGTGAGGATCGGCACCCAGTTTTGAGATAGCTGCTTTGACCTCGTTCGGAATAGAACGGTTCGTAGCAAATCTCGTAAACCGCCGTACTTCGTCAGTCATGTTTACCTCTATATATCCGTCTGGAAATCGAACGATGAGTAATCTTTATCAGATCTATCACGAGTCGGTGACCAAGCTGGCCGCCACTCTTGTGGTGAAAGATGAGGCTACTTGTCAGGTCATCAATGGACGCGTATCGGCTCTTGGAAAAGAGGTCCTCGACAACGCACCAGAGACCTGGAAGTATTACCTCCATCTGAACGGTCAGTATCACCCGACCGATACGTTGATGAAAGTCACCTCCATGGATACCCATGAAGAAATCGACTTCACACGTGAAAATATGGACATCCACCGAGCCACGTGGCGTGAGTACCAATACGGCTCTCGGTATTACACCGAATTGATCACCAAATACCCAACGCAGGACATGTTGATCCACGGGATTTTGAGCCCGGTGGATATGGCCACGGCAATTGCCGCGCCGGATCATAGTATTCTCTATTTTGACTCTTCGTTGGTTGAAGGTCGTGAGACGAACCTGATTCCGAAGCTGCAAGAATGGATCAATGCGCAATTTGTACGTTGGGCACAGGACGATTACCGCATCAACAACAGCCTTTTCACGGCTGCGCGGTTGGCAATCCTGTTCATGGCCATGCCGGGGGCTATTAAAAGCCTGCGAACTGAAAACTGTCACACGCCACAGGTACACAGCTACCACATCCGTCGCTACTTGGCGTCGTTTGGGCCGCTGGATCAGTACTACACGCAGATGAACGAGTTCCAACGGCTTTATTTCTACCGGAACATCCGTTACATCATGCGTAACAACGGTAAAGACGAGATCTTCCGTGAACTGATCGGCAATGTGATGACCGAACGCAACTTCCCGGTCGCCGAATACACCTTGCAGCAGAACGATGGCCTGATCACCGCTGATTTTGACCCGCAGATTCAGTACATGCGGACCTCGATCAACGGAATCCCATCGGCACTCGGCCTGGACCTCAAGAACACACGTCAGATGTTGGACCTACAGCGCAAATTGGCGCGCTCCAACGTCAGTGAAGAGGAGTACGCCGAGCAGTACATCCCAGCAGCGGCTGTTCGCAGCCTGAGTGCTCAGGTGGACACCAAGGTTCTTGAATCCAACGTGCTCGACATGAAGGAATCGGAGCCGTACACCTTGGCAGAGGTGCTGTTGAACCAGTGGATCTACTTCGCTGACCTTGGCATCTATAAAACAGTGCTCACGTTGCAGCTTCCCAACGGTGGAGAGAGCTTCAAGCTGTCGATGAAGGAGGCTTACCTCGTTTATCAGTACCTGTACATGCTGCGGTTGGGCGTGGACATGGTGGAGATCCCTCAGATCCATGCCAAGCGTGTGCGGCGCATGCCGTTGCCGACGTTTGAAGAGCTGCGAGGCATGACTTCAAAGGCCAACGTGTCTGACAAGTTCATCAAAGCAGCCCTGAAGGACAACGTAGACATCACCAGCTATGTTTCCGTGGACGCCTTCCTCAAGGTTTGCCAAGACATTCAGAAACGCATGCTCCTGCACCGCGATCTGTACGTCTTCCGGGAAGACTTGTGGACGTACGCAGAGATGCAGCTGATGTGTAACCGCTTCTATGTTGACATGCCAGTCGACATGGACCATGGCCAGAACTACCCAACGTGGTTGCGTGACCGTGGTCTGAGCTTTGAAGGGTACACTCCGGCTGAACTGGATGAGATCATGCTGTCGGTAATCAACCAGGCCACTGGCTTGAAGTTGAGAACCTCGCTGACCCTGCAAGACATCCAGAAAGCCATGCTGAACATCATGTCGCAACTGTCCTCGTACAGCGTGCAGTACATCCAGCAGATCAACGAAGACGCCGTGGTCATGTTTGACTGGGGGCACCTCCGCTGGCACAACACTGGCGGGCACTCTGCTCACGACATGCGGCTCCCGGCCACCCTAGCGCTCCCAATGGAACTCTACGGGAAGGCCAAGTTGCACAAGCTGATTGACGTCAGCGGCGTAACCATCCAAACCATGGACCAGCATTCGGCCCACGACATGGGCGTGGACCTGAGCTTGAAGTTCGAGTTGTCAGGGTTGAACCAATTCCTGCAACACGGCGTGGCACTGAGTACGCTCGTTGGGGTCGTGACTCAACCGGCGGTGAATCTGGCCAGCCTCACAGGCAAGTCGATCACCATCCCTGCCATGACAAGCAAGCCAATCGCTGATCTATTCGACAGGACTCAAAGCGATGCCTTCACAAACCCTTAGTGGAACGCAGTTGTCCCTGACTGCGCTTCAGGAGTCCGACCAGGAGGCGTTTGAACACCTCCTGAGTACCATGCTCAAGAAAGGCCTTGATCCGTCTGGCTTTGAGCATGGGGCTGTCACAGCGGACCCCACAGACGCTCAGTACGCTACTACCCCGGTCAAGGTGGCTCGTGACAAAGCTCACGTGTCTCTTTGGCCACACTCGGACACCCAGACCATTCGGTATCGGCGACTGGCCATGGCAGCTCTCAAGGCACGCTTTGGCAGCACGATCCGGGCGGACCTGCCGACCACCACCCGTCAACTGATGCAGATCTTCCTGACCTCCAATGGCCTTCATGACCGTTCGGAACAGGTGGTCGATGTGCCTGTGACGGCCGTGGGTAACCAGACCATCACCGTCAACCCAGGTCAGTTCCTGTTGTACGGTGGGACGTCGTTTGCCATCAAGCCTAAACAGCGCCAATTGGCCGATGTCATTCAAGACACGACTCTGGTGGGTTTCAGAACCGTTGGCTACTTCAGCAACGATCCGAAGACCCGCTTGCTGGACCAGATGGCGTCTGACAATGGCCCAACCCTGCCGTATCCGTTGGAGCCAGCCCTGACCTCGTTCGGTGTGCCTGAGAAGATCTCGGGTTACCAGTACGACAACACCAAGATCCGCGCCACAGCTACAGGCGATGGGTACTACTTGGGGTCGGTGGATCTGGTCTACACGCGCTACGACTTTGGTTGGAGCCAGAACGGGGCACAGATCTTGGTGGAAGGTCCTGCGAAGCCTACTACGCTGTACATGGTGCAGCAGGTGGCCTTGCAGACAGGCTTCCCGGTCACGGTGGCGGATGTGGTCGCTCAGACCTATCAGACCATCCCAATCGGTGAAGTGGAAACCCTGACCATCGCCTTCCGAGACGACAACCTGCGCTTCGCTGGCGAGTTGACTATCGACTATAAGGCTAAATGATCATGGCGAACTTCTCCCTTGACCAGCTCCTCACGTACACCCCGTATCAGGCCTTGTTGATTGCATTCAACGACGTGCATGGCACCCAGCTCAATCCCCGCTTCGTTGGTTTCGACAAGGTGGTGAGCAGCAACGGTGTCGACCTGACCATCCGCGTCAAAGCGCTGGAGCAGCGCCCCAATGCCGAGGAGAACCGGTTCAGCGGTAGCGGAGACATCTCCGTCAAGCGTTTGAACCTGGCTGACATCTTCCCTCGACCATTCGTCATGGACTACTTCGGTGAGGTGGTCAGTCACGACGTGGCTCGTACCATCACACAACGCACCGGCATCGTCTTCGATGAGTCGGACTTTGAATCCGTGGTCCTCACGCCTACCAGTTCCATCCTGCGAGCGTCTCCTAACTCGTTGCGGTGGTACGGGCAGATGACCATCCAGAAAGCCTAGAGGTGACCATGTACGTCCGTCCAGTGCGGTACAACAAGCCCGCTAAACAATTGATGCTGGACATCCTGAACGCCACCAACCAAACGGCCATCGAGCCATGGCAGGTGACGTTCGGTGTCCCGTATCCGGTCTCGGAGCCTGCGCCCCAGATCAACGTGCAACACTTGAACGACTACAACAATGTCCGTCCGACTGGCGGTACCCTGACCGGCATTGAAGTCATTCCGACCCCTGAATCGGGCTGGCGTAAATCAGCACAGCTGACGTACCGCCGTCGTGTGATTCAGGATCAGTTCATCAGCGTGCCTTTCGTTATCTACTGCGTCGACCAAACCGACGAAGTTATTTTGAAAGCTTTGAGCGAACAGTATGGTCTCTATCTCGACAAAGAACTCGTTACCATTGAGTTCCTCGAGGTGAGTCTGAATGAAGTACTGTTCCGTACGCACATGGGCTCCATCCTGGAAACCGACGCCTGCGCCGACTTCGTGCAACCGATTGCTTACAACCTCGTCATTAAGATGAAGCCAGAGCATCCGGTTTACATCGGTGAGATCCACGTCTACATCCGGGAAGCCGTTGAGTTCCTCGATCGCAACATCAAGACCACTCTGGAAGTCCTGCGTTACCTGGGTCCAGAGGAGCATCACAAGATGCCGGCGGAGATGATCCTCCCGAACAACCGCTTCGTGGACCATGACTACGTCATGAAGAACCTGAAGCCGGGTGATCTGGTGGACAAGTGGATCGTGGACACAGCGAAGGCCATCACTGGCGACGACTGGGTATTCACGCAGAACCAGAACCCTTTCAACCTCTACGGTACGAAAGTGGTTTACAACGGTTTGAACACGGGTGAGGTTTACATTGACGATCCAAAGGTGTCCAACATCTTGATCGTTCAATTCGCTGACGAGTACTGCACGAATATCCGTGGGCAATGGATCATCGGTTACTACAACCGTGACTCGTGGCTGCGCCGTGAGCGGATTGACAATTTGCCAATCCAAGACCAGTGATTCCTTACGCTATCGTATGAACCGTATTTCTTTCTGACCATAAAGGCCGTCCCATGCAAAAGATCGTCCCGACACAGCTGTCGAACTATCTCCAAGTGTCCAACTTCTTGGGCACTGCGTTCGAGAAGTTCGACAACACGACCCTGAACCAGAAGTTCGACATTCAGGCGAATGCCGTGCTTCAGCCAAACATGCGCCCAACGCTTCAATTCTACACCATCGGTATTGGCGGTCACGCCTACACCATGGGACCGAACGACATCCCGCTGTCCGACATCTTGGACCACAGCTCGGGCGATGCAGGCTTGTTCAAGCACCTGCCGTTCGTGATCCGTCCGATCAACGACGACCTCACCGCTGGCGAACGTAGTAAGTACTGCCTGCGCAAAATGATCGAAGTCGACAACGTCAACTACTACGCCTACTACGGTAAGCGCCTGAGCATGGCCGGCGTTGTGCCGAAGATGACCAAGCGTACAGTGGTCGACGATCAGACCGAGATCGAAGAGTACGTCTACACCGAACAGAACCTGTCGCCTACACCGGCAGCGATTCCGAACAACGAAGCAGTCACCACCAGCAACGAGTACCTGGCCACCTCGGCTATCGTACCAATGCCATTCACCGAGCAAGACGTTGCCGAAATGTACAACGTGGCTGAAATCCTGTTTGGCGACCGCCGCATGGCGATCATCTCCGAATTCGGTTTCTGCACCGCGGTCATGGCTGATGTCTCCATCAACACCTCGGCAGGCGCTGTGTCGTTCAAAGAGGCCATTGGTGCGCAAATCACTGCGATCATCTCCGGCCACTACGAACTGATCTTCAACAGCAAAGGTTTTGACTTCAACCTTGAAGTCGGCGCTGTACAGCCCCTGTTGGCAACTGGTCAGATCCCAACCATTACAATGTCGCTGCTCGGCGGAGTCTAAAGCAGCCGCCTAAGGTGAGAACATGAAGTACCAAGACGATTCATACATCTACAAGATCATGGCGATCGACAATGGCTCGTCCATGCTCGGGATGGTGATTGTTCTTCTCGACCTTAGGCTGGGTCACTATCACGTCGTGGCGAAAGACACGTTCGTGGCAGAAAAGCTCATCTCGCGTCACGAAGGGAACGTAGTGTCTCATGGTGCGAGATGGGCCAGACAAAACACCCTAAAGGACTGTGTCCGTCGAGAGTTGCGATACCATAACCCTCATGCGGTTGCTGTAGAGACTCCGTTCTTCATGCCTCGGCGTGTCCAGAGTTTCGAAACATTGACTGAAATGATGATCTTCATCCGTCAAGCGGTAGAGGATCATTCGGGGCGAGACATATACCGGGTATCTCCAGGCGAAGCTAAGCGTGCTGTCCAACCAGCTAAGTCAGGAAAGTTCACCATGAAGAAGGTCGTGATCAAAGATTGCGTCCTTGCCATGACCAACGTTAGCTACAACAAGGACATTGATAAACACACCCTGACGGAACACGAGTACGATGCTATAGCCGTGGCAGTTGCTCACGGTGAGGCGATTCGAAAAGCGACCGGGTTCCTCAGGAAGTAGCCTGTGAGGAATACGTCATGCTTATGTCTGACGTTATAAAGGTCTTGGGGAACACTCCCTTAAAAGCGTTCCCATGGGGTTGCGTCGTAAAAGACACGGTAAACCTGTTCGTCGATGAAACGAACAGAATCACGGAAGATTCCACTGGCATGGATGTCACTACCGCCCTGGATTCTCTCCCTGCTGAACAACGGGATCTGGTACTTCGGGCTAAGCTCGATCCTACCCGCCGTTGCGTGGCCACTCCCGCGGGGGGCGGGATGGTCATTGAGCATGAAGGGGAGTCTGCGACTCTCGACGACACTGCCGCGTTGCGGCGTGCTGTGCTCACTCCACAGTTCATGACCTCGGCATTCTTGGTAGTTCTGCCACTATCAATGGGTGCCATCATGATCTCCAATCTGGCAGCCCATCGTGATTTCCACTGGAGCGAGTTCTTCAGCGCTGTGTGGAAAGTCTTCGGCATTACCCTTGGAGGTTAATCATGGACGAAGAAAGCACCACTCCTGTTCCAGCTCAGGCCGTAAAGAAGCCGAGCCTCACCACCTACATCGTCATTACCATCCTCGTGCTGGTAGTGGCCTCCTTTGCAGTGGAATGTATCGCTGCGTTAAAGGAGGGGCGTAGCATCAACTTCGAGCTGATTAACAAACTGCTCGACACGTTGCTGTCGCTGATGAATACGCCGTCCCCGACCGCGTGATGCAACATAGAGAGCCACCCGCCTGTTTAAGGGCGGGTGGCTCTCTATGCCGTCACTTGCGTTTATGCTGCGGGTTCGGAATCTCGTAGTGGTTGGCGAACAAGTCACGCACGTACTCCGAGTCTTCTGCCGATTTCTTGCCGGGTTTGATCACACGGGTGATCTCGATCTTGAATGGGATCTTGATCTCACTCACCGAGACGCCCTCAGGGACTTCCAGGTCGATCTTCACGACGTTGCACTGCTTACCGTCGGCATCATTGAAGACATCGACTTGCAGCTCGTGCTCAGTGCCTTCCAGCGGGAAGAAGTAGCGGGTCTTCACCAAGCCATTGGGTACGAGGCCAGAGAAGATGTTGAAGGTGGCTTCACCAATCTCGATCTCGTTCTCATCACTGCCGTCAGGCTGCTTCTGCTTGATGGTCTGCTCGTACTTCACAGACGCACCCTCGCCTTCACCTTCACGGGTCATCCGTACACGGATGCTTCCGAAGATGCCAGCGTCTTTACCGAAGTCACACGGCATGCCCCATTGTTCTTGGTACTCTTTACCACGAGCGCCAGCCTGCATCGCTGCAAGGTCGTCTACGCGTCCGTAGATCTCGTATTCCCGTTCCTTGACAGTCTGCCCGTCAGTAGGGGCCAACGCCTCCAGAGAGGTGGTCACAGGAGGGTTGAGGGCACTTGCCAATACCATCTTTGCATTCATGATCCGTATCCTTGCATTTGAGCAAAAGAAAAAATGAAGAGAGTCATAATAAATGGGAGCCCGAAGGCTCCCATCTACCTAACGCTCATCAAACGGTACGGATACCGATGATGTCGCGTGCGCCACTGATCGGCACCAGTTCGAAGATGAGGTTGTCCGCAGACACCACATACACACGTCCTGCGCCGGCAGTCTTACGCCCGATGGCGTAGAGTCCGTTCAGGGTGTCGACCATGGTTGGGTCAGCGCCTTCGCCAGTACGACGAGGTACACGCACTTCATTGTCGATGAAGCCCAGTGTCTCGGCCAGCAGCTTGATGTGAACCATCGCTACCGGCTTGAACAGTACGACCATGTTCTTGCGGAACTCGGTGTACGCTTCAGGATCGCCTTCGCCCGGTTGCAGCAGGTCCGTGCACTCGAGGAACTCTTCACGCAGGTCGTCCTCGGTGAGGTACTGCATGGAAGCCAGGAGGATACGGGTACGGCTGAGGAACTGGCTGGCGTACGCCTGACCTTGCTTCTTGAACGTGTTGCAGTTCAGCAGGTCTTCGAAGTCTTCGACGAAGCTTTCGATGCGCGGCTTGGCCAAACCGAACTGGTCGCCCAGCGCGGAGTTCACTTCCTGGGTGAAATGCTTGTCCAGGTAGTTCAACACGTTCTCGGCCAAGGTGCCACGCAGGGACTTCAGACGTTTCTGCAATTGCAGCAGATCGCCTTCGTTCACGCCGATGGCCTTGATCGATTCCAGCGCCTTGATGCTCAGAGCATCGCCAGCCAACTGGATGGACATGATGTTGTTGGTTGCAGTGACGTCGCCTTCGTTCTTGGTCGCGTCGCCCGCTACACGGACTGCGGCTTCTTCGAGGGTTGCGACGGAGATCGCTTGCTCGGAGATGTACGGGCTGGTGATGTCCAGCTCTTGCAGCAGTTCTTTGGCAGCGTAATGCTTGGTTACTTGCAGCGCGTCCAGATCCACGACGTCCAGATCCTTACCTTCGAACACGTCGTCGCCTTCTACGCGTTCGGTGGTGGTACGGGTCCGGTTAGGACGTTGGTGTGCCCGGATGGCGTGTGCTTCTTCGACCAGATCGTCGGTCATTGCGATGAACTCCTCTCGGATTTGACCGTCGACGCCCTTGACGAGGAAGCGAACTTCGTTGTCAGGATCGTACGCACGGCGGGTTTGTTGTTTCGGCGACCAGCTCCATACAAACTTGGAGCGGTGAGCGATCTGCCAGTTCTCGCCCTTCATCCAGAAGTCGTCGTATGGACGTTCCAGATTCATGTCCGGACCTTCCTGCTTCGGTGCTTCGCGTACCGGCTCAGGTTGACGGGCTGGTTCTTCACGACGAACCGGCTCTGGCGCCGCTGGGCGCTCACGGGTGTGGGCAAAGGCAGAACGCGCTGGAGATTGAGCACGGTCTCGCTCATCCTGTTGACGATCGAATACCGGACTACGACCACCTACATCGCGACCTGCGAACACGCTGTTGCTGGCGCGCTCTTCACGAGGCTCGCTACGGTCAAACGCACTACGGCGCTCACCATAGGAATTACCGCGATCAAATACACTGCGGCTCGCACCACCGCCACCACCCCAGCTACGGGAAGTAGAGCGCTCGTTACGGCCACCACCACGGGTATTGCCCGACAGACGATTGAGAATGTCGTTCCATTTGGCATCTGCACGCTTCATTTCGGTGTAGACGTCGTCTGGGACGGCATTCGCCAGTTGGCGATCAGACAGACCGAAGGAACCGCAGTTCGCATCGACGCAAGTCATGACGACATCGCGGATGCACGCTTCTTCCTCACGGGTGGAACGGCAACTACGCAGCTCGTCTTCGGCGATGATTGCGATCACCTCCACGACGTTGGCCATTTCGTTGTTGTTCCAGTTGCCCTTGGACATGTAGTTTGCGTAGGCTTCACGCAGTTCATTGTCCGGCGCGCGGTTCTCGATGTAATCGACCGCGCGATCGTAGATGAAGTTGACGAAATCGTTACTCATGATGACTCCAGCTGGATATTAAACGCGTTGAATAAGACGTTGTACACCGTCTAGGACTGGTTGGTGCTCGGGACTTGGCACGGTGGTGCGTGTCTCCGGGTCAAGCTTCACACATGGGTTGAACCGGTTGTTGCCAATCGGTGTCGACTTGGGCAACACACCAAAGCCGGTAATCTCGGCAAAGGAAGAGTCCAAGTACATGGTGGGGCCAATTGGCTTGGCATCCTGGGACTTCCCACGACCGTGTGTATCGGTCTGCTGGACGATCACCGAGGTGACCTTGAAGAACATGTTGTCGCTCGGGTTGGATACCGAACTGACTTCCGGATGCTCAGCTGCTGAGCTGATGCCATGAATCAGCCAAGGGTTGAAATACTTCCGCAGAATGTCCTCGTACTCTTTCGGTTGGAGAACCTTCTTGCTATTGCCGGTGATCTTGAACAAGAACTCGAACATGCTGTTGTTGATGTTACGAAGCAGATAACGCAGAACTTCCAGACGCTTGTTGTACAAGCTGGCTTCTTTGCCCCGGTTGTTCTCGAGCATCGTACGCATTTCGCGCATGATGTACGCCATCAGATCGTACAGATCCTTACAGTTCACCTGGACCTCTTGCAAGGTCTTGACTGTCTCTTGGTCGACATAGCTGTCGAGAGACTTGAGGTGAGTTTCGACATCCTCTACCAGACGACCGTAGTTGTTACCTTCACCCCACTGGATGAACGCCATGAAGACGCACCACCACCAGGTCTCGTCCAACTCGGCAGGTTCAGTTACGAACTCCGGGAAGTGATCGATAACGTAGAAGAAGCCCGCAGCAAACGCCTTGGTCATGTCGGTCCACGCACCTCGGTCCACCAGCATGATCAGCTGAGTGGCATTCATTGCGTAGCCGCTTTTCCGACGAGGGTTAATCCCGTCAGGTGGCGCGCCATGGGAGGACACAACGACCCAGTGCTCCGAAGGGAACTTCTCGGCGTCGTAATCTTCCTTCTTCATGATGATTGGACGGGTGCCCGTGTACTTCTCGAAGGCCCCGTACATCCCGTACTTGCAGAACAGGTAGTGAGGCAGCGAACTTTGCACATGGCCCAAACGAATCAGGTCACTGCGGTTCCGCGACTTCTTGCCACCCTTGTTGTGCAGTTGCGAGTAGACCACGTCAGCCTTCTCACGAACACCGTCAATGATGATCGTGTGGCTTTCACGGTTAAAGCTGATCGGCGCACGAGGAATGCGGATGAACACACTGCTCTCGTCGATCTCGAATGCTCTATCCCCCATCACCGGAGCAATTGCAAACTGCTTGCCGGAGATGTAGAGCATACCTGCCTGATGAACGAATGGCAGGTACATGTACATCGGGTGAAGCGGCTTACCGTGCAACGAGAAGTTGTACTTCACCAGGAACACCGAACTACGTGCAATGTCGTAGATCCGGTTATTGCCAGCCCGTGCACGAGTAATTACGTTGTACTCCTCCAGTGGATTACAGCGCTCACTGCCCTCATATACGAACCCCTCGGGATACTGCTTTTCCCCGCACCGGATGATGCTATCGACATACCGCTGAGCACCGGGCACATCCTTGCAGGCAATCCCTTTCACCACGTCCTGATTGAATACAGGTGCACGCTTGCGGTGTGAGAATTCGAATAGTCTGTCGTCCATTGGAACGCCTTCACTTGGCTGATCTTAACTTTGACAATATCCCATAAATGGTAATTGCCGCCCCTAAGAGGGCAACGCCAGTCTTAGCCCATTCAACATAGTTGCGCCGCATCGCGGCCTCTTTGTCTTGTTGAGCTTTCGTCAGCGCCCCCTCATTACGCAGGCGCTGGAGTTCGGCATCAGCCCCTAGCTGTTCACTGCGCAACTTTACTTCCTCGACCTTCTTCACGGTCGTTTCTCGTTCAATGATTGTCTTGGCCATGTCATTGAGTGGACCGCCCGTGTGGGCATCCTCAATGGTCCGGTGCAGACTCAGTTTTGCATCTGCCTCCTCAAAGGTGAATGAACGATGTATGACATCGGACACTGCTTCACCATTCTTGATCGGTGACCGACTGACGATGTGAATGCCAGTCTGGTACTTCAGGTCCCGTTCGATCGGGATCATAAAGACATCACCACCTAGGTTGATGTAGCGGGTAGCCCGCTGAACGCTTTGTGCGTTGTCGACAGCCTTGATCATAAAGACGAAGGTTGCCTCACCGACACCCGGTGCAATGGATTGCAGCGTGGCCTCATCGCGCTTGATCTTGTCAAACGGATGCACTGCCCCGTGCTCTGCCAGCCACTCCACCAGAAGATCGACATCCGGCATATAGCAACGCCCACCGGCGTCCTGAATATCCCGGAAATAAATGATGTATTCCACGCTCGCCGCAACAACGTGATGAGACTTGTTGTTGTACAGCGCTGCCTCGTAGGCACGAATCCAATACTGACATTCTCGCTCATCAGGATTGGCACGATTCTTTAAAATATCCAGTGCCCGTTCCATCGACTCCTTGGGCATGGTGTGGGTCACGCAGACAATGAACTCATCGGCCGAGAAGTTCCCGACAGGAGGCACCACAACACTGGAGCCATCACGACTGGTCACTATAATGTCGCGCTCCATGTAATTGAAGTACGACACCGTAACCATCGGCGAACCTTTGATACCATTCTCATGTTGACGACTTGCCAACCGAATACGACTGGCTGCCTTATGTTGAAACGGCAGTGCCGTCTTAGCTTGGTGATGTCTCTGGGTGTCTATACGCTTCGGCTGATAAGCACTATCGATACGTGAGAACTCGTCCATATAGGTTGGCTCTTTATTAAAAATTTACACGTGTATTTTATTACCCGTGTTTGCTCACGTAAATAATGTATTGCCGAAAACAGCTTCAACGTGATAGCACCGAGCCACCATTCAGACATACGGCAAAAGAGCGGAGCCGAAGCCCCGCTCTTTTGTTTAACGCGCTAGCGCCAGTACCGCCGAACCCTTACGGATTAAGGCTGAGTACCATTGCCGGTATCACCTGGGGCAACAGGCTCGCCAGTGCCACCTTCTCCACCGGTGGTGTCGTCACCGGTAACTGGAAATGTGGCAACTGGGATGTGCCAGCCCTCCGACAGTACTTCGTCCAGGCCGATCACGTTGATCTTGCCGAAGATCGGCAGGTGGTTAACGTGACGGTTACGCGGCTGAACCATGGCTTCGCGGATCTGGGTCTCGTCACGCGATACGTTCACGTGGGAGATCAGCTCTGGAATCCAGAAGTGAGTACCGCAGTTCAGAGGGTCCAGGCCTTCGGTTTGACGCTTGAAGGTCCAGAAGATCTGCTTGCGGATACGCTGGTCGACTGCGCTCACTTTTTCGAAAGTGATGTCATCGCCCAGGGTACGGCTGTCGCCGGTGGTGATGATGTACGAAGCAGTCTTCGGATCGGAACCGATCAGAACGTGGACCTTCTCACCGGTGTAGCCGGTGTACGCATCGAGCGCGGTCTTGTAGTTCGATTCCAGGATGCAGTCCTGGATGTCGCTACGCAGAACGTTGGCCAGAGCAGCCTGAACGTCTTGAACGCGGTCGTACGAACGCAGGGACACAACCAGCTTGCGCAGGTCGAGATCACGCTCACGGTACCATGGCTTGACCAGGAAGCGAGCGATACCTTCAACTTCTGGGAGCAGGTCGTCAGAGTTGACAGCGTCGGTCAGGAACTTCCAGCGGCTCAGGCCGTCGGTGAAGCGCAGCAGGGTGGTGATCGCCATGTTGTCGTTACGCAGACGCGCAGCGGTAACCAGCAGGTCGATGTCGGCCATGCCACGAGCTTCTTGCAGCGGGCTCGGGATCGAGAACGGGCTGCCCAGCATTACTGGGTAACGCTCGGTGTACTCGGAGCTGTTCAGTTGCAGACCGCGCAGACGACGGTTGGCGTTGGACAGGCGAGCGTTCGGTTCCCAACCGATGATGACCAGGTCTTGCAGGGCATCAGCGATTTCCTTACCAGGACCGGCTTTATCCAGGGCCAGCACTTCACCAGCGGCGTTGACGATTTTGTCGACAACGATCGGTGCAGCGTTGACAGTGGCGTTGGCCTTCTCGGTGTCCACGTTACCAGTTACGGTAACAGCCAGAGTCACACGGTAGTCACCGTCGACGATCTGCTTCAGGATCGGGTTGGTCAGCGCGGCGCCTTTGTAGTTGACGCTGTTCGAGTTCAGCTGCAAGGAGCTGGTGCGGAAGTTCAGCTCGAGTTCGCGAGCCAGACCTTGGTTGCCTTTGATGAAGGCAGCACGAGGCAGGGTTTCGACGTCGAAAGCCAGAACGTCAGCATCGCCCTTACGGACGTACAGAGTCTTCAGACCAACAGCGCGGTCCAGAGCATCGGTTTGGTTCGCTTGACCAGCGATCTTCACCAGGCTGTTCTGAGCCAGGCCGACCAGGTTCACGCGCTTGCCGATGGCCAGAGCGGAAGTGGTAACGGTGCGGTTGCCCAGTTCAACGGAACGTGGCTCAACGACGCTTTCAGCAACGAAGAGGTCTTTGTTGCCGTCGTGGATTTCAGGGACCAGAGTGGTCGACTGATCAGCCAGGATTTTGTAGTTGATCGCAGCTTCGAGCAGACGGCGCTGTTTGAAGTCGGCGTGATCACCACGGGTGTTGTGCAGGAAGTGGTTCAGAACCAGGTGGCTACGGATGGTGACGTCAGCGCCGCCTTGTTCCGGAGTCAGGATCACAGTGCGATAGAACGCTTCAGCGAACTCGCCCTGCTTGGCCGCTTTCTGGTTGTAAACCATCGACAGACCGATGAAGTCGGTCAGGTTCGAGTTGTCGAACGCTTCCATCGAAGGGTTGGCCTTCTCTTGGAAGTCGAAGTCGCCCATGGATTCAACGGAAACCACGGTACCGACTTTAGGAGCCGATACGTCGCTGGCGCCCAGAGCACGACGAGCGTAGTCGGCAGGCTCGAGAGCGGCCATTGCGATCACGCCCATGGCGTCTTTCTGAGCACGGGTCAGGTCAGCAGTGTTTTGACCGAAGTCGCCCAGGCTTTCCAGGGAAACGGTTTCGCCGATGGCCAGTACAGCCGATTCCATGCTGGCGAAAAGGTTTTCGTGGTCCAGGGGGGTCAGGGATTCCATGGAAGCGATCTGGGCATTGCCCACGATGCCGCCTTGGGCGTATTTGTTCTGGATAGCGTTGGCCTGCGCATTCAGCGTTTGCTGGCTGGTGCGAGCCGATTTACCTACTACGCTCATTGTGGTTCTCCGCGGAAGATGCAGCGCGCGCTGCGATTTACTGCTAAGCATACTGAGTTCTCTTTACCGTCACTCAGCGCTTTCGCAAGTTTTGCATACCATTGCAGTTTTTTACTGCACGGGTCTCAATACAATACCGAGTTAAAAGGAATTTCCTTTACATACTGTTTGAAAGCACCGGTCTGTGCGGCTGCTTGCAAACCTACTCGGCTATACAGAATGTGGGCGATCTTCTCAGAGAGAGACTGGCCATCATTCTTCAAAGCATCAGATGCACGGCTGAACGGAATCAGCCTGACACACAATACCTCACTATCCGACATGTAAGCTTCAGCGTAGAGCTGTTGCTCCTTGTCACGAGTGCAGGTTGCGCCGTAGATCCACATGTCTGGATCTTGGTTCGCAGTGAAGGCACGCTCTTCAAGAGTAGGCACCGGAGTGGCCACGGCAAGCACGTCAATGAGCTTACTTGCCACTTCTTGGTTGCTGCCAGGCAGCTTCGCCAACACTTCACCAGCGTTCCAATTGACCATCTTGTAAATCAAAAGATCTCTCGGCGATAGTATGCCTGAAAGTTTCTCCCAATCAGCAAGATCATCGTTCGTGATGCCCAGCTCCTTCATAATGAGGTCGAGCCATGCGGGCACAATGACCAGTTTGATGTTGTACATCAGTATTCACCCTCTTGGGACAAAGAATGGACATCAAGTTATTCCTAGTCAAGTCTGTTACCCTGTTGTACCTCGAGAGTCAAATCGAGGGGTACAGTTCGAGTAACGCATCAGTGATCCGCTCAATGCTGAGCGATATCAAGCTACCCGAAAACATCGGCGACATCGGCGACGGAAGGAACATTCTGTCGAATTTGCGCTCCACTGTTCTGGAGATGTTGAACAGCGGTGGTTCACAGAGATATGAGCCGGATATGCTGATGCAGCGTATTCGGATGAATCTCCAGTCCGATGACGTGACTTATAAAGCGCTGGATAAAGTCATCCGTAAGTACCCGGATGAGTCGGTTATCCGTAAGCACATCAACGATATTTCGCGGGAGATGCGTCGCTACAAGAACCGGGAGAAGCTGCACGAGATCGTCAAGAAAGCCTCCTACACCCTGTCGTTCAACGAAGCCGAGGTTGAAGACTGGGACACCTTTGTATTGCAGACTGCGCAAGACCTCTTGTCGGTCGACATGGAGACAGAAGAGCGGATTGACCCCGCGTTCATTACCAGCGTCAACTTCAATGACCCAACGTCGGTAACTGCCGCGTTTGAGGACATGAACAAATCCCTTAGCATCGACGGCATCATCAAGTTCCCCTTCAAAGCACTGAACCGCATGATGGGTGTACAAGGTGGTGGACGCCGGGGTGAGTTTGGCTTGGTCAACGCCTTGCCTCACAACAACAAGTCAGGCACCTTGCTCGACCTGTTCCTCGGTACCTGTCTGTTCAACGATCCGTTCCTGTTCGACCCGGAGAAGAAACCACTGGTTCTTCTTTACTCGACAGAAGACGACGTCCCGATCATCATTCAGAAGATCTACGTCATCCTCAAGCAACTCGAACTGGGCATGGCTGTCTCTGTCAAGGGTCTCGACCCAGCAGAGGCCACCGCGTACGTCATCGAGAAGCTACAGGCACGTGGTTGGTTCGTTGAGATCCACCGGATCAAAGGTTCCTCCTTTACCTACGCCAAATACATCAAGCACTTGGAGCAGTACAAGGCCAAAGGGTTTGAAGTCTGCGCATCGTACGTCGACTACCTCGCTATGTTCAGCAAGGACGGTTGCGTACAAGGGGCCACCGGCGACGACCTGCAAGACCTGTACAAACGGACACGTGAATACACGTCTGCCGAGAAGATCTTGCAAGTGACGGCACACCAACTCTCGACTCAAGCCAAGGAAGAGAAGCGGATGAACCCCACCAAGTTCATTCGGGACATGCCGGGCGGTGGTTACTACCAAGGGTGTAAGAAGCTGGACACCGAGGTGGACTGGGAGTTCTACGTCAACAAGCAAGTGGTCAACGATGGAGCGTACATCGAGTACCTGTGGGGCAAACACCGGGGTGTGGTGGAGCCAACGCCAGAGGCGCACAAGTACTTCGTACTCAAGTTCAACCCGAACCCAATGTACGGCGTGATGTACGACTACCATCTGGACGAAGACCTGAGCTACAAGATCGTCGGTGGTCGACCAAACTCCCAAGGTGGTGGGATGGCTTGGAACGACATCGAAGAGATGAACGAGGCAATGGCGGCATAACAGCATACAGGGCAGGCCACTTGGCCTGCCCTGTATGCCGTGTGTCATGGTGAGGGGGTAGAAGGGATCTGTGCGGCCAAGGACTGGATCAGCAGTTCCTGTTCAGCAATCAGTGCGTTCTTCTGAGCCAGTTCATCACTCAAGCGAATGATGGTAGCCGATGGGGTCTCGTTGTTGGTCTTGGCCGATTCACGAGCAGCCAGCAGTTGGGTGTGCTGTTCTTCAGACACGACGTTGCTGGTAGAGGCGCGAGCCAAGGTGACTTCGACATCAACGCCGAGGTTGGCCTTGCAGGAAGTCTTGATCGATGCCTGCACGTCATCCAGGTCGCGGTAGTTGGCCCACATGCCCAGATCAACCACGCCCACCAAGCGGCTGTAAGGCACGCTGCCCAATCCTGGGTAACGGTCAATGTACGTGTCCGGGACGTACATGATGTTGCCAGCACTGTCACGCAGAGCGATGACGATAGCGCCTTCCATCTGGTCTTCAGCGTAAGCGGTAGCTGTCAGACCCACAGGGGTGTAAACCAGCTTCAACGGGTCTTGTGACCGGGCAATCAGTTCAGCGAAAGAACGATGCGCAGTGACGGTGTAGCTTTTGGCGGGATCTGCAACGAAAGGGCTTCGAAGCAAGAACGGACCCGAGATGTCCATTGGCGGAGTAATGCGAGCCATAGCGTCCTCGAACAAAGAAAAAATAAAGGGGTGGCAAGGAGGGCCGAAGCCCTCCTGCCTAGAGCTGTCACATGATACCGGGGATCTGCCAGGGCATGGCATCCTTCAGTTTCACACGACGTTTCTTCACATACCGCTTGACGGCACGATGACGATGACTGGTCACCAACTCCAATGCAGCTTCGAAGTAGTGACCATGCGTGTTCTCGTTACCGGCATAAGCGATGCACCCGGGCTCCTCAGCGATCGGTGTAGCGATGATCGCGTAGTAGTCCAGGTTACCCCTGTGCTGACGACGTACACAGACACCCACCGTCCCTGTGAGCCATTGCTTGTCGCAACGTTCTTTCAGGATACGGCGCATGCCTTGCTTGAACAACTCACCGTGTTCGTACAAGTACTTCACAGCGGCCTTGTACGATTCATCGGCGTCGCCATAGACGTTGTCGTGGAAGTAGCCTCGTTCGGTCAGGTTGTTATCATTGGTAGGCGATACAACCCAGCGCTCACGCCCTTCAGACTGGTCACGATAAATGCCTTTGATGCGTGGCACCAAACCGAGACCGTCAACGATGTAGCCAGAATCCAATACCAATACAGACATGTTAAAACCCCATGGTGGTCTAGGGGAGCACATTGGCACTCCCCGTACAGTTGATTATTCTTGAGACATGTAACCCAGCGGTTGATCGTCCTTGTCGAAGCAGAGGATGGTTTCGCAACCACCCCCTAACTGATCGGCATTGGATTCACTGATCGCTGGAAGGTATTTGCCCAGTTCAGCAATGGGCACCTTCTTGTTGTTGATGTAGCAGTCATCGTCGGCACGTGGGTTACACCAGGCAGACTTGACGTCAGGGTAGCTCTGTTGAGCCGCCGGCGATTGCACTGACGTTTTCTGAACATCTTTGAAGCAGTCGTCGCCGATCCGAGGACTACACCACGCTGACCAACCGCCCTCGTAACGCTTGTCGAAGGTGGAGACCAGTTGGTCGTCTGGGATACCGGCATCCAGATAGAACTGCCAAAGCAATGCACCAGCTTCGGCGTACGTGACTTTGCGAGAGACATCAACACGGTACGCCACTGGCTTGCCATCGACACTGCTGCCGATGTTGTACCAACGAGACACCAGAAACGGAACGTCCTGCTGCCACTGGCCAACGTTGACACCTTCAATGCGACAGGTCCCACGGCGACACTGGCCACCGATTTGGTTGTTGTACTGCACGTCTCGCTGTCGCTTGTCGTCCCACACGTCGATGTAACGGGCGTTCGCCAGCCAAGTGCAGACAAGCATCGCCTGACCGGTGTACGCTTTCTTGGTGACGCACGGGATGGCTTCTGGCAAGCCGTGAGGACTGACCTCATCAGGGAATGACACGCCATTGCCGTCGTAGTAATCTACGGAAGCGTTGGCACTGGCACAGAGCGCCAGCAGGATGATACCGATGAACCGTTTCATGTTTCCTTCCTTCCCTAGATAGGGTTATTTCTCAGGGGCTCCGTCAGCAGCTTCCTTGAGCACCAGCGAGTAAGCCGCCAGCGCCTCGGACTCTTCCGGAGTGTAGTCAAATTCAGCAACGCGACGGGAACCGTCACCTCGCTTGACTTGTGCGTTGATCCAGTCCTGCGAGCTGCCGAAGTTACGGCTAAACGAGCCGAAGGTCTTGCCAGTCATCAGGTTCTGAACGAGGATGTTCTCGCCGTTGTCACCTGCGTAATTGACGTTGACGACACGGTGAACGGCAGAGACGCGGTCTGGCGAAGTCAGCATGTAAGAGATCGGGTCCAGTTTACGGGTATCGTTGTCCCAAGACTGGAACCCGGCGCTGATGTAGTCGATCGCTACCGTGGACGCCATCAGGCTGACGGTGTCCATCATGCTCTTGTCTTCAGCCGTGATGTTGTCATCGCGATGGGCACGACGGCCTTCACGCCAGTTCATGTAACGGCGACCTTCACGGAGCTGACCCGGTACGAAGAAGTCGATGAGCAGCCGAGAACCGGACTTCAAGGAGATCTCAACCGGTCCAAGACTGAGCCGTTCATCCACACCTTCGAACATTGGGTTGGCGTCGCAGACGATGTGGAACGGCGCTGGCTGGTTATGATGCAGTTCTTCCAGAGCCACCAGCAGACGGAAATTACCCAGAGCGAACTTACGCACCCCGACTTCGTGATGGGCTACAGTGAAGATGATTTCGTGGCCAGTGTCAGCCAGCTTACGCCCGAATTCGAACCCCACCAGGAACTGCGGGAACATGTCGACTATTTCCTGGTGACCGAACGGCGGGTTCTTTTCACGGAAGCTGTGATCGTTGGTCAGTTCGTGAGCAAAGTTTGCAACGGCTTCTTTACGGATCATGGTGTTTCCTCGAAGGATTTCAATTGGTGAGAGGCTGGGGATTTCCCCAGCCTCTATTACGGGTGTGTTACGCGCCCAGCTTCTCGTAGAGACGGAAGCACTTGGCGGTTTCTTCTTCAGTCAGGTCGATACGCTCGACCATCGTGAGTTGTTGATCTGGGCGGTACACCTTCCAGAAGCCCGGGCCAGGCAGACCTTTGTCTTTGCCCGACTTACGAACCACCAACACCGTGAGATGAGGCAGGCCAGCTTCTACGCAGAAGTTGAACACGTCGTACAGCACTGGCGAGATCGACGCTGCCAGGGCGTTGCCAGAGGCAGGCAGGCCCATCATGAGTGCCAGAGTCTCGTAGTTGATCGTCTGGTTACGGGCTGCAAGCATTTGCAGGGTGTTCAGGCAACCGATGGCCTTGAGTTTACGCAGCGATGCAGCGTCTGTTGCGGGTGCAGTCATTACAGCTTCCATGGGAAGTCTCCAGCTACATTGGTAGCAATGAGGGGATAGGTTGGTTGGACACCGCAGTTCTAGCCGATGTCATTAAGCGTTCAATCTCAGCTTGATGGAAGGAGTGGAAGAGTTCTTCTCCCGCTTCCGCCTCAAGCTGATCCATGATGACGTGTTTCACGTCACGTTCCTGGGCCCAGCACTGTCGGACATAAATCGACAGCATCTCCATCGTGACCGTGATGATGATTCGCAGGTACTTGACGTCACCTTTGAAACCAAACTCACGGATCGCTTTGGAGAGCCCATTCCCAGCAATGAGCAGTGCATGCGGATCGCTGGGACTTGCTTCGCCGTCGCACATAAAGGCTTGGCTAGCATTCTTGTTGCACAGGTTCAAGATCCGGATAGCGGTGATCGCACCTGTCGCCGCGTCAGCGGGATGAATGCTCGTTTCATTACCATCGCGCCAGATCTTGCTGTTAATGCTCAGCAAATCTTGATCCAGCAGCGACAGCCTTTGAGCCTTTGTGTGATCGTAGTACCCTTTATGGTAATACTGATCGTGCAGCTCGACACGGTACTGGAGCAGATGGGACGACTTGCTGAACATGTTGCCTCCTGGGTGAGGACTCGGGCCCTCAGGGATAACTGTTAAGGTACAATCGGTATACCACGTAAAGAATGGCGTAGATAAACACTGCACCCATAGGGAAGTAGACCAGCACCAACACGAAGGGATTGGGAATCTTCTTCGTAGGGGCCAGCCACAGCCACAGTGGGTTCAGCACGAGGTGTACAAGCGCCGACAAGACGCCTGCAACGATGATGAGCAACGAGTTGTCCGTCACGGTGTATCCTTACGACGTAGCGCCCCGAAAGAACCCCCACGCAGCGGAGAGACGTTCGAGGAAGGTGGGTGGTTTACCGAGAAGACTCGGCAGGTTCAGGCTACCGGTAGCCGGGTGTGCGATGGAGAACGCAGAAGCTTCTGCATGACCACCGCCCCCGAACATCTGGGAGATAGTGGACGTGTCGAATCCGCCCTTACGTGCCCGAAGACTGTAGACAGTGCGTTCTTTACGACGGGTGTACAGCACAACGAAGTCGAACTTGTCCGACAGGCGATCGCCGATCTCGTTACGCAGGTGGTGCGGTGCGTTGACCATGACGTACTTCATACCGGCATCGGTCGTGAAGACTTCGAGGTACTCACGAAGCACACTGCGGATGATCTTGTCATCGTACTTCATGAGCGCATTGCCCACGGCCAAGTATTCAGCCGGGATATTGTCACCATGGGACATCAACTCAGCCACCCGCTCGATGGTCAAGCCCCCATTGATCAGCCACGCATTGAGCGGCTTGGTGTCGGGGTACTGATGTTGCCACAGGTCGTAGTCCTGGATCAGTTTCAGCGGGAGAGGCAGCTCAGCCGTTTCCGGATGAGTGATCTCGTTGTAGAACGCCCAGGTCAGTACAGCGCCGGAGTGTTCCTTGGCGTACAGGATGAATGCACGCTCGCCCTGACTACGGTAATGCAGGTAGTCTTTGTAGGTGCGCACTGGCCGCATGACTTTCTCAAGCGGTGCGGCGGTCTTGTGGTGGTCGATGATGAGGATCGATTCAACCTGGATGCCGATGGTCTCGAGCATCACCTTAGGAAGGCTCAAGTCCACCATGATGACGTGAGCACCGAAGACTTCAACAGGCAGCTCTTCACCGTATTGGTAAGGCAGGTACTTGGCCGCCTTACCGTAATGGGCAAAGGCAGCCCAGGCCGCCACGATACCGTCGTTACAGCCACGGTGGTAGAGTACAACGATAGGTTTGGTCATGATGGTCTCAGAAATGTACGAGGTCGTAGGTGATCACGTCAGCAATGCCAGCTTTCAAGATAGTGCGCATGCCGAAGATGACGTTGTCGGTGGTACCGCGATCCACCATTTGCTTGAGGGTCTTGCTCATCGGGCCATGTGGCTCCACGTCGCCGTAGACATTGCCATCCTCACCACGGTAGATGCGAGTGATCTTGGCACAGACGCGATCGCCCACGACCATCTTGTAACGGTCAGCCTTTTCCTGAGGACTGGCGCCTGCTACCAGACGTGGCGCTTGGAACTCACAGAGCAGTTCACCAGCGTTGGCCTTGGCCTTGAGCTTCTCAAGACTGTTATCCGTCAGGGTCTGTTGACCCATCCCCAGTTTTGCGTTGAATGTTGCCATGGTTGCCTCAGTGCACAGAAACAATGTTGGCGGAGCAGTCAGTGACTGTCCCGCGAGTGAGGTTCACAGCGACGAAGGAGACCACGTCAATGGCCTGACCCTTCTGGTCCAACTTAAACAGGTGGAAGAACACCCGCTCGTCATTGTCTTCGCCAGTGTGGTTATGTACGTAGTCGGTACGGTTGGTCAGGACCGAACCGGTATAGGTGATGTTCCAGCCGCCGTCGCGGAGTTTGGCGATGTGATCAAAGATCATCTCCGTCAGCGGTTGAGCACATTCAGGATTGTGCTTGCGGACGTAGTTGATGGCACGTTCGATGTCGTCTTTGATGATAATGGTGTTGGTCATGGTGTCTATGCTCGGTTAGACGCGTGCCAGAGTCAGGCCGCGTTGTCCTTGGTATTTGCCCATCTTGTCTTTGTACGAACGCAGGCACGCTTCATCGCCTTGGAAGAAGACGAATTGAGCGATACCTTCTTCGAGGTAGCAGCGGACCGGACTGTTGGTCACGTTAGCCACCTCAATGACCACCTCACCTTCAAACTCAGGCTCGATGGGCGTCACGTTGCAGATCAATGCAGAGCGTGCATAAGTGCTTTTGCCCAGCACGATCACGAGCACGTCACGCGGGATGCGGAAGTACTCCATGGTCGGTGCTTGGATGTAACTGTGGGCAGGGATCAGAACGTAACGCGCGCCGTCTTCATCAACACGAATGAAGGGCGTAGCAAAGTTCTGATCGGACATGCGCTTCGGATCGATCTCCGGCATGAACACGTTGGTGAAGACCTTGATCTGCTCAGGGTCACCTTTGATGCGCACGTCGTAGCCGTAGGAGGACACTCCGTACGAGATGACCTTACGGACATGCTCAGGTGGCGCTTCGCCGTAAGGGACGTCTACAGGCTCCCCAGTGCCCTTGTCGACGTAGCGGACGGGTTTGTCCACTGCGCCTTCGATCATTGGCTTCCAGTCGTCCAGTTCTTCCTTTCTCAATGCGAAAGCTACGTGGCGACGAGGCGGAGTACCCGCCTTATGGATAACATGGATCTCGTTGATCACCTGCTGCTCGTACTGTGAATACGGAAGACCCACCAGTTTGTCACGGTTGCCTTTCCGATCAACGAAACGGTGAGTGGGGATACGGTTCTGACCGATGATCCAACGATCACTTTTGAGCGACATATTCTTTCCTGCCTTGTTCTTGTTCCGACGCCGAGAACATCATGTTCCTGATCTCGTCATCGAGCTTTTTAATGTAAGGCACCTGTTTACGCATTTCTTCGCCGTAGAACATGGTGTCGATGAGATTGACATTCTTGACGATGTCCGCAAAACGACCGACTTGTTCGATCATCTCACGGTACAGCGCCCTGATTTCTTCTGAGTGGCCGCTATAGCCGACAAAGGTGTCGGTAACGACCAGTCTGCGAATAGCCTTATGGGTGAGCTTGATGCTCTCGTACAGCTTACGACGCTCTTCGTGGCGAGCACGCAACCGTTTAAACCAGCCCATTGAAAATCCCCTATGCGACTTCTGGTAATCTTGCGTTGTTACGTTCCCGCAGTGTCAACGAAAGGTTCAGACGCCCTGTCGAGACACCGTAGCCATTCTTCACGGCGTAGTTCCTGACCAGCTTCGTGATCTGGTTCTTCGTCGTGTCAAACTCCCCTTCTTTCAGTTGTGTGCTGAAGTAGTCGCCAGTGAAGTACACGGTGACAGCACCGGACTTCAGTCCTTGCTCATCCTTTACCACGACCGATCCGAGTTTGCGAAACCCCGGTAGTTCGGCCAAGCTAACGACGAGCTGTTCGTTAAGCTTGTGTATTGTTATTGCTTCCATAAATCCCCCTGACGTACATATAAAGGCCCCTCTCCTTTTTAATTTACATGTCCGTTCTCCTTGGTAATGTAGGGTCATAATACGGTTCAATTTACAAAAGAAATTTAGGCCCGATACATTATGCATAGAGGGCCATCCAATCTTCAAACTTGGTCTCAGAATCAACAGCTAGGGCATCATCCAATGATCAAAGAGTTCATCAAACGTGACGGGCACATCGAACCGTTCAACGCATCCAAAGCTCTCGGCTGGGGGAAGTGGGGAGCACGAGGATTCGCCAAATACATCGACTGGCAGGCCATTGTCGTCGCCACCGTGGCTCAGATGCCAGAGCGCTGCACTGCTCAAGAATTCAACAACGGTCTGATCCGTAACGCACTGAACACTGACACATGGGCTGGCCAACTGATGGCCGGACGTATCTACGCAACTGACATCCATAAGGAAGTATTCGGGGGCAAGAAGAAACGCACCCTGCGCGAAGTCCACAGCGTCATGCAAGCCGCTGGCGTGTTGCTGAACCTGAACTACTCTGACGACGAATACGCTCACATCGAATCGCTGATCGATCACGAGCGTGACTTCCACTGTGCCCACTACCAGCTCAAGCAAGGTCGTGACAAGTACGCCCTGCGTAACCGTGTGACTGGCCGTATCTACGAGACCCGTCAACACGCGCTGGCTCGTGTGGCCATGGTCGTCTGTGAGCACCACGACCCAATCACCCGGATGGCTCGCTTCGAGTCGATCTACTCCGATCTGGTGAACGAGCGTCTGTCTGCACCGACACCGAACCACAACAACATGGGCACTGGCCATAACGGCTTCTTCTCATGCTGCCTGTTCACCTGTGACGACACCAAGGAATCCATCGGCGCTTCGTCTGTAATCGCTGAAGTGATGACCTACATGTCTGCCGGCCTCGGCGAGAACATGCGTGTCCGTTCCCTGGGCGAACCGATCCGTGGCGGTCTGGTGATCCACAGCGGTAAGCTTCCGTACTACAACAAGCAGTTCGGCATCGTCAAGTCGAACAAGCAAGGTCCTCGTGGCGGTAGCCTGAACGAGTACTTCAGTGCGTTCGATCCTGAAGTCGCTGAGATCATGGTCCTGAAGAACCCACGGACCCCGATCAACAAGCGTCAGCGTGGCATCGATTACACCATGATGCTGAACCGCTTCCTGCTGCACAAGTCTGCCCTCAACGAGCAGGTCTTCCTGTTCAACGTCTTCAGCGCCCCTGACCTGTCGGCGGCGATGTACGGCAAGGACCTCAATGAGTTCATTCGCCTGTACCAGAAGTACGAACAGGACGAGACGTTCGAGAAGACCTTTGTGTCGGCTCGTCAACTGGTCGTCAATGCCCGTTCCGAAGGGTTCGAGACCGGTCGCTTCTACCTGGCCCTGATCGACGAGATCAACTATCACACGCCGCACCGTGATCCGATCCTGTCGTCCAACCTGTGTGTTGAGATCACTCAACCTACCTGGCACTACGATCACCTGATCGAACTGTACAGCACCAAGTTCTTGGGCTACATCAAGTTCGCCACAGAAGAGAATGAGGACATGTTCCTCGACTCCAACGTACCGGTCGAAATCAAAGGCATGGTGGGTTCGGTTGCTGCTCTGGAACTCAAGCCAGGGATGCAGTACCGTCGTGAAGGCACCTTCACCTACAACACCGTGACGGTAGTCCACGACAAGCGTCAAGAGCCTGAGGTTTCCCTCTGTGCACTGGCTGCGTTGATCCCGACCAACATCAAGACAGAAGAGCAGTACGCCGAGACGGCTTACAACGCTCTGTACATGATCGACTACTGCATCGACAACAACGACTACGCCCTGCCTCACATGAAGCTGACCGCTCAGGCGCGTCGTAACGCTGGTGTGGGTCTGATGGACGTTGCTCACTACATGGCCCAGCGCAAGTTGTCTTACAACTCGCAGGAAGGCATGATGGAGCTGCACCGTATCGCTGAGCGTCATGCGTACCACCTGATCAACGCCTCGATCCGTCTGGGTCAAGAGCGTGGCAACGCAGAGTGGATTCACAAGACCGACTGGCCACGTGGCTGGACTCCACAAACGACCTACAACCGTAACGTCGATACTCTGGCGCCGTTCGTGAACGTGTACGATTGGGACGATGTTTCCCGTCGTCTGGTTGCCAACAAAGGTTGCCGCAACAGCTCGCTGATTGCGCACATGCCAGGTGAGTCCTCCTCGAAGTACAGCGCCTGCACCAACAGCCTCATGGACCTGCGTGAACTGTCGATCATCAAGACCGACGCCGACAACTCCATGTACTGGGTAGCACCAGAAGCCGACACGCTGAAAGAATGGTATTCCATTGCCTGGAACCGTACTCGTCTGGATCACACCAAGACGTACGCGATCTTCCAGAAGTGGGCTGACCAATCCATCAGCGCCGACTGGTACGCCACCCTGAAGGGCGATGAGAAAGTCAGCTCCAGCGACTTGATCGAAGAAACCAACGCCTTGGCCTTCTATGGCCAAAAGACTGTCTACTACACCAACACCGACTCGTCCGACAAAGACGCTCTGGCAGCGGTCATGACTCGTGTGCGTCGTGAAGTGGCAGAAGACGATGGCTTGGAGACTTCCGGTCAAGTGTGCACTTCCGGCGGTTGCTCCGTCTAACTGCTCAGGCATGCCGGTGGCAACACCGGCTTCCCTCCCTCATTCGATAGACGACATCCCACTATGTCCAATTTGCAAGAAGCCTCAATGATCGTAATGCCCAACACGATGTTTGACATCAACATCTTCAACGCCAACAAGGAGAACTACGGAGACAGTCGGTTGTTTCTCGGTGAGCCAGCCGGCTTGCTCGATACGGTAAACGATCCTCACCCAAAGCTGTGGGACTTCTGGCGTAGTCTGCGGTCTCTGGATTGGGACACCAACGAGTTCGACTTCAGCCCGTGCTTGCTCGAGTTCAAGACAGGTGACAAGTACGTCGCACAAGCCATGATCCAGAACCTGGGCTGGCAGTGGGAAGGCGACACCATGGCAGCCAACAGCATCATGGCCGTGGGTAACCACTTCGTGACCAGTTCGGCACTGAAGGTAGTGTGGGACCAGATCGTAGCCAACGAGAACCTGCACGCTACCACGTACAGCGAGATCGTGCGTTACAGCTTCGACAGTCCTAACGCCGTACTGGCTGATGTACTGGGCGTCAAAGAAGCCATGTCCCGTATGGAAACCATCGGTCGTGTGATGGGTGAATCCTATCGCGTTGGTCTGAAGGTGTCCTTGGGCCTGATCGCTCGTGATTCTGACGAAGCCTACCGCGCTGCGTTCATGTTCACTGTGGCGCTCTTCCTGCTTGAGCGTGTGAACTTCATGGGCTCGTTCGCTGTGACTGCGGGCATTGCACAGACCGGTGCTTACATGCCGATCTGTAAGGCCGTTCAGCGTATCGCTCAGGATGAAGCCGAGATCCACGTCAACGTTGGCAAGTACGTCCTCCAGTACGAGATGTCCACTCCACGTGGCCGTGCTTGCTGGAAAGCGAACCGTCAACTGATCGACGACATGACCCTCGAAGTGCGTGCCTCTGAAATGCGTTGGAGAAACTTCCAGCGTGATTCGGGTTCGATCGTACCGGGCGTGGGTTGGGATGAGATCGGTTCCTTCATCAACTTCAACGTGGCTGATGCCTGTGACGTCCTGGAACGTCCTGTGGACTTCAAAGCCCCGTTGGAGATGCCATTGCCGTACATGGCGAAATGGCTCGATGTGGCAGCCACTCAGGCCTCCCCACAGGAACAGGACAACGGTCAGTACCGTGTGAACGTCGTGCGTCATGACGACCACGAGAAGACCTTCCCGTTCCAACTGCATCGTCCTGTTTCCCAGAACAGTACCATGCTCGCGCTATAAAGCCTGCCCCCTACAGTGCTTCGGTGCTGTAGGGGGTTTATGCCGACATCCTATGTACAGCAATTCCTTCGCTGTATTCGCTCACACGAGGATCACTCTATGAACGCTGCTCACACTGGCCGCGCGTTGCTGCTCGCGGCTCTGAACGTCGCTGCCGCCGTCCAGGGCAAGACCCTGTTGGCTTCCGACTTCACCTTCGGCGCTGTCGCCGCTTCCACCAACCCGAACCGTGAAGTTGAGGTCGAACTGACCGCTGCTCCGGAGTCCCTGTTCTCCGGCGAACAGACTGTCTTCTTCGACCGTCTGGACGTGCAAGGCATCTTCACCGCTGCCGGCATCACCGACGTCACCATCATCAAGGGTGCTACCACCGTTGGTGAAGTGGTTGACGCCATCAACACCCGTTTCGGTCTCGGCTTCACTGCCGAAGACTTCGACCTGACCACCGTGGTCGGCGAAGAAGATACCGAAGTGGTCCTGTCTGCCCTCCCTGGCTCGTTCGCTTTCAAAGGCGATCTGCTGGTCTCGTTGGCGGTAGCTAAAACCCCTTTAGCTGAAGCCGTCGTTAACCCAGAGCTCGGCGGCCTGGAAGTGACCCCGGTTGATTCCGAAGCCGAACCGGCCTAAGGGTTGACCCGATAGGGTGAGGGAAGAATCATGGCTGAGCCAGAAGTGCCTCAAAGCTGGACCAGTACCATTGGGCAGTTGACGCCCATTGATCCCTCGCTGCTGTCTGGCGAGGATAGCGTAGAGATCACGACCAGCACCCGTGCTGATGGTGGTGAAGGTCTGCCGAAGAAGACGTATCGGACGACCATCTACGACATCCTCGCTATCTACGCCGCAAGGCGAGATAACCCCAACAAGGTCACGGCTGAACAAGTCGGGGCCATGACCGAAGAGCGGACTCAAGAGTTGCTCGATGGCAAATTGGGTGCAGAGGACGTAGCGGTGGACGCTCTGAAGCTTGGCGGTAAGCCGGCTGAAGACTACCTGCTGGTTGCAGAGTTCCAACAGACGTTGCAGAACGTCACCAGTGACATTGATGACATCACCGATACACTTATAGTGGCTCCGTGATGATGTCGCCTGACGTGTGATCCTAAGGTTTCTTGGGACACACGTCGGCCTCATCTATTTTATGTGAGGCGCCATGTCGGTTCCTCGCCCAACACTTCCCACGAGAGGAACGTTTTCATGGCAATGTCCAACGCCGTACTCGAAGCCGCCCTGAAAGCGGCGATCGCGCGTCTTGTAGCCGCACTGGCAAACAAAGACGCACTCAACAGCCTGAAGCTCGAAGGCAAAACTCTGGCCGAGATCACTACCCTGATCCTGGCTGGCAAAGCAGCCACTGCCGGTGAAGCTGACAATGCCCTGATGCTCGGCGGGAAGGACCTCGCTACCATTCAATCTGAATACGCTGCTGCGATTCAGGCTGCTGTTGACGCTGTGAAAGCTGAGCTCGAAGGCGACATCGCCGCCATCGACAAAGCATCCATCGGCCTGGGTAACGTCGAGAACTACGGCGTTGCTACTGAAGCTGAAGCACTGGCCGGTGCTACTGACAAATACGTCACCGCGTTCCTGGCTGACCTGATTGCTCAGAAGAAGATCGACGACCTCGTCGGCGCTGCTCCAGGCACTCTGGACACCCTGAAAGAGATCGCTGACGCGCTGAACAACGATCCGGACATCATCAACACGATGTTGAGCCAGATCGCCAGCAAAGAAACCCCTGAAGGTGCCCAGGCCAAGGCTGACGCTGCGCAAACCGCCGCTGCTGCTGACGCTACCACCAAGGCCGACCAAGCGCTGGTCGATGCCAAGGCCTACGCTGACACCAACAAGCTGGGCAAAACCGACCAAGCGGCCGACTCGGCATTGCTGGAAGGCAAGACCCTCGAGCAGATCCTGGAAATGTCCGGCGTTACTCCGGATGACTTCTCCGTTGCTCCGCTGAACGTCTTCCTGGGCGTTGACTACGTAGCGATGGGTTCGCACGAAGTTGGCGAGTGGTCCGGTCCTGCTGCCGTCGGTGCCATGAGCGGTGGCACCATCCTGACTGACACCGGCGCCGACAAAGGCTTCCTGTCGGTAAGCGTGGTTGAAGCTTCCGTTGGTGGCGTGGCTTCGAAAGTCGTTACCCGTCGCGTTGAAATCGCTGACAGCACTGGCGCAGGTCACACCTTCGTCGAGATCTTCACCCTGACCATCCAGGATGTGCAGGTAGCGGGCACTGGCTTCAACCTGATGGTTTCCAGCGCTGAAGTTGATGCCGCGGTAGCTGCTGCCGTCGGTCCGATGCAAACCCAGCTCGACACCAACACCAGCGACATCGATGCACTGGCCCAAGCCCTGATCACCGCTTTCGACGAAGCGTCTGATGGTCTGGAACCAGAGCCTGTAGTTTAAGGCGAAGCGTCATAGAGCGAGGGCCTAGGCCCTCGCTCTTTATGCCGTTAGTCAAGACTGCCGTTCGGGATGACTCGGATCTGGCCTTCATCGGTGATGCGCAGTTGCCCTTCGTCTGTGATCCGGCGGATACCGCCTGACCAGAACAAATGAATCTTCTTGTCCCCGATGTAGATCAGTGACTTCTCTTTGGCAAAGATGTCCACGTCCATGAACTGGAACAGGGAAGTGAAGGGATCATCAATGTCGACATCGAATTCACCGTCCACCAGATTGAACCGACCATCAAGGTAGGCAATCAAAGCAGACTTGTCATGGATGTCCTTTACGTCTTCCAAGTCAAGGGTGAACGTCGGGTAGTGGGTATTGATGTCAGCCCGGGCGTAGTACAGGTCTTCCTGTCCTTTGAAAGGCCCGCCCTGTTTGGCCTTAACCAAGATGACCGTGTTGTCACCGTCGGGGTCTTCACCGTCCGCCAGAGCACGAGGGAGTTCTACTTCCACCATGTTGGGGTTCAGCTTAACGCGGTTGGTACGATAGATCAGAGCAAAGAGGTTCTCCAGCGCTGTCTTGTCGGGGTCGAACTTGAAGTTGTCGGTTTTACACGCCATGAGATAGCCTCAGTAGAAAGCCCTAGTCATAGTATTTCGCCACACAGTCTCAAGACGTAGCCATTGTCTTCAGCGACGTCCTTGATGAACTCCACGAAGATGTGCCGGTGACAGAACTTACCCGCTTTACAATAGCAAGCCACACAGATAGGACCTTCCTGCTCGAGGAACTCTTGGAAGGCTTCAGGATGGGCTCTAAACTGCTCCCTGAGCCGTTCTAGGTACAACTCCGTATACTGCTCGTCTGAGACTTCATTTCGTTTGTATGCCCACAGCACAGACGGTTCTGGTGCAAAGACCAAGAGACCTGACTTGACGGTGATGTCAATCAGGGTGACTTGTCTCTCCTTAGCCTTGCGCCATTGGGAGAGAGCGATAGTGTAGAGTTCCATAGTTCCCTCCTTCGTCTATACAGTGACACGGCAAAATAAAAATAAAAGCCATCCGCAGTGCATCCCCCAATGCTCTATCCGAAGACGGAACATTGGAGGCTGCACTAAAGATGGCATCACTCCATGAGGAGTGGCACTTCGTGACGCCTGACATCTCCTTTCAGCCGGGTCGGGAGACATCATTGGCAGCGACGTGGAGCATACGCTCAGACGCGTCATCGTTTACCGTAACACACCATGGGTAGCGTTGGCATGGGGCTACGGAACAGCAACAACCCTAACTATCACGACGAGTTTGTCAGGGGCAACGAAATAGTAGCTGAGGGCGCAATGCCCTCAGCTGTGTGGCCCGCCCGATGGGGGAGTGGGTGGGTACCACGAGTGCGAGAGCCAAAGCTCTCCTCTTTTATACGCAGTCAAGCGCATCAATGTCGGATAGACTGTTAAAGAACAGGTCCTACATACTATACCGTGTTTTCAACGGTTTAGATGTTCATCAATGCAGCAAGGGCGCGGGTGTTGGTGTCACCATCACGAATGCAGGCCGCAACCCACGTGTCGTAATGACGGACCAATACGTCGCCAGCAGCGTCTACCACCATGGAGGTGTCGAGACAGAACTTGTGGTCGATACCGCCTTCCAGCGCAGCTTTGCCTTCAGCAGTCAGCAGACCGTTGGAGTCCAACCAGTTCATCAGCTGACCAGTGATGCCAACAACGGCATCAACGTCTTGCAGACGAGTGGTGATGTTCTCGATGACGATCGGGTCGGCGACGGATTCGGTCGAAACCTTGTCCTTGTCTTCTTCCTCTTCTTCTTCGGGATCAACTGGATCAACAGGTGCATCCGGGTCTACCGGATCTGCATCCGGATCAACTGGATCGGCGTCGGCATTCGCAGCAGCGATGTCGGCTTCTGGATCGACTGGGTCCGCGTCAGGATCAACGGGATCAACCGGGTCCACTGGATCGACAGGATCTACCGGATCAGCATCAGGGTCGACTGGGTCGACCGGATCAACTGGAGCATCCGGGTCAATCGGGTCAACAGGAGCGTCAGGATCAACCGGCGCATCTGGATCAGCGTTAGGATCGACAGGGTCGGTCACTTCGCCTTCGCCGTTGTTCTGAGTCGACGGGGTGTCGTTCGGAATGCTGCTGGCCTGGACGTCGTCGTTCAGTTTCGGACCCGACGGGTTTTCGGCACGATGCGCTTCGATCAGGTCGCCCATCTTGTCAGTGCCGTCTGCCAGTTGCTCAGAGGCTTCAGCACGAGCAGCTTCGATGCTTTCTTCGGCTTGTTCCTTGGCAGTGGCAACCAGTTGTTCGATACGGTCTACCGCGTCGGACATCTCGCCCAGGACTTGGGTCTCGCCCAGCTCTTCCATGGACACGCCCAGCGTTACCAGGCCTTCGCCAATGCGACGGGCTACGTTGAGCACCAGTGGGCGCACAGCGTCGACGGTCATGCCTTCCATCGAGATCACTGCTTTCACAGTGTCGATGTTTTCCTTGAACAGGCCAAGGGCTTCGGCTTTGAAGCTCAGCGATTCCAGAGACGCACTGGTCTCGGAGTCACGGGTGGTGAATGGAACAGGCTCGTCGTTATCGGCCTTTTCTTGCAGTGCTTGCTCGATCGCTTCAACTTCAGTCAGGCGTGGGGTGAGCACGTCCTGCATGATCAGTTCGACTTGAGCCTGAGGCTCAGTCACGCCATCGACGACCTGCAAGTCGGCTTGATGATCGGCTTGTTCCAGCACGTCTTCTGCCAGCACCATGAAGGAAGAAGCGGAGTCGCTTTCCAACGATGGATTGAGCAGGAGTGCCTTGCCTACCGACATCAGGGCTTCAAGGCTGGTACGGTAGCCTTGAGCCTCATGGAGCATTTGAGCCGCATTAGGTCGTGCGGTGGTATTGTGCGTCATGTTATGACCCTCTTCTCAGATATACTCCCCTTGAGGAATATAGGAATGTACGCCAGCTTTTCGCGCATGTTGGGGATAATCTCTGTCAAAGAGACTGACTCTCACATTATAGTGAACGGAATACCCGGTCTGCGTTTTCAGAAAGACATCTACAACTTTTGGAAAACCAGCAAGATCGCCAACAACATCTTTACTTCGGTCTCTCGGTCCTCCGTTAAATTCCCGAAGTGGTTTGCCATCGAGGTCCTGTACATCCTGGAGCAATTGCAGGATTCCCGGCGTACCTTTTGTGGACGACGTACGTTATCCAAGGTTGCCGAGGAGCTGATTCGCTCCACTTGGTTACGTAACATTGGCATGACTGGGTTCACGCCACGCTTGAATTACCAGGCGTTGAGTGACCTCAATGTCACATTATTCCAGCACCAACTTAACTTTTTACACGAGTATGATCGGACCACGTTCGAATATGCCCTGAATGGCATGCTCATGGACGTAGCGGCTGGCGGTGGTAAGACCATCACCAACTTCGCACTCGGTCATGCTCTCGGGGCGGACACCAAGGTCTTCATCGTGCCGAAGAACTCCGTGTTCGACGTGTGGGTCAAGACGATCAAGATGCTCTTCAAGAAGGGCGTCCCAGATCATTGGCACAGCCTCAGTGGCGAAGAGCCTACGTTGGGCAAAGAGTACTACATCGTTCACTACGACTACATGGAGAAGTTCCTCGCATTCGTCAAGCAGAACCGTGGTGCCTTTGGTAAAGTCTTTGTGGCTATCGATGAATCTCACAACTTCAACGAACAGTCGGCCCGTACCCAATACCTGATCGACATTTGCCATGGACTTAAAGCACGCGATGTGGTGCACGCATCTGGTACGCCGTTTAAAGCAATGGGGTCTGAAGCGATCACCTTGCTCAAGACCATCTGCTCCGACTTCACCGCTGAAGTAGAAGCCTCCTTCCGGAAGATCTTCGGTAAGGAAGCCAAGAAGGCGTTGGAGATTCTGGCCAACCGTGTGGGTATCGTCTCCTTTAAGGTTGTCAAGGCCGAGATCGAGACACCGGGTGTGGATTACCACGAAGTCAAGATCCCGTTGAAGAACGGTCCTGAGTACACCCTGACTTCGGTCCGGGACAAGATGACAGGTTTCATTGAGACCCGTCTGAAGTACTACAAGGACGGCATGAAGGAATACGAAGGGCTGTATGACCGCTGCTTGGCGATGCATGAGGCGAAACTCAAGTCCCCTCAAGAGCGTCAGGCGTTCACGCAGTACCAGTCGTACGTCAAGTCGATCCGTAAGGGTTACGACCCGGTGACCATGAAAGACATGGTGATGTTCTGCAACCGTTACGAGCTGAAGAACATCGTGCCGTCGTTGCCTGACACGTACCGTAAGCCGTTCCTGAACGTGCGGGCGATCATCAAGTACGTCGAACTGAAGGTGATGGGTGAAGCACTGTCTCAGGTACTGGGCCGGATGCGCATCCAGTGCCACCTCGACATGCTGCCGAACATGCCGCTTGACACCATCATCGACAACGCTGCCAGCAAGACGGTGATCTTCACCAGTTACGTGGAAGTGGTCAAGGAACTGGACGTGCTCCTCAGAGCCGCAGGGTACAAACCTCTGCTGGTGTATGGTGAGACCAACAAAGACCTGACCAGCATCGTCAAGACGTTCGAGAACGATCCGGATGCCAACCCATTGATCGCGACCTTCAAGTCGTTGTCGACGGCAGTGCCTCTGGTGATGGCCAACACCGAGATCTTCACCAACTCTCCGTTCCGTGACTACGAGCGCACTCAGACCATTGCCCGGGTAGACCGGATCGGTCAGAAGCATCGTTGCCATGTCCACGAGACATTCCTCGACACGGGTCAAGAGCCGAACATCTCCACCCGTTCCAAGGACATTCTTTCCTGGAGTAAATCTCAGGTCGAGGCGATCCTCGGTGTTCAGGCGCCAGATGACATCGAGGCGTCTTTGGAATCGTTGGTCGAAGATCCACAAGCCAACTGGGACGACAGTGAGAAGTTCATGACTCAACTGCGTACCATGTTGCCAGTGGACACGATTCCGGTTGATGAAGCACTCATTCCTGAAATGACTCCGTAATTACTTGGGGGCTTCGTGCCCCCGTTCTTTTAAGGACCGCCATGAAACACAGCATCCTCAGTCAATATATCGCACCTGACGCAAGGCAAGTCAGTAAGGGTCTTCTGGCATCGTTGGAGTCGATTGAAGAGATTAATCGACGTGACGAGTGTCGCAATGAGGCCCTGCACAAAGCCCGCTCATTGGCTATCCAGATCAGTCGTGACATGCCAGACAACCTCGCTGCTCAGGAAGGGGTCGTGCAGTTGGTCAATGGTCTGTTGCCTGAAGGTGAGCGGCCTGCAATGGAGAGCCTTGGCAGTGTCATCGCCACCATCTTCGGCAAGAAGGGCAAACCGAAGTCCATTCCTGAAGAAGAGAAGTGGAACCAAGAGCACCGGAACGAAATCGCCAAGTTCCTCAAGGAGCTGGAGAAGACTTACCTGAGTACTTCATGGCTCGACAAGCAGAAGCTCGTGGAAGGCGATGTGCCTGCGACGGACATCAGTCCATACTTCACCGTCAACAACACCATCGGTAAAGGCGCCTTACTCAATGTTAAGGTAGCTCATGATTCGGTGGATAAGTTCTGTCGCGCTTGGGGTCAAGTTCTCAAGTCGATGGACAACCAAGTCCAGGCCATCGAGAAGCGTTGCCATGCCGCTGCCAAAGGCAAGGAAGAGGGCGACGAAGGTGTGCTCGAGATCGTGCGCAAAGCGGTCGAAGATCTGAACAAGATCCCTGACCCGGTGCCCAAGCTTCCAAAGATGGGGACGTCCAGCATCAAGAACCTCAACATCTTCGTTGACGAGAACGGCTACGTGGACACCAAGTCCATGCCAGACGTCAAGCCACAACCTACCCTGCCTGCACTGAGCAAGGAAGAGATCCTGTACGGTGCCAAGTTGGTCAAGGAGATGTTGTCTGATCGTGAATGGGACCCATCGGTAAGGTTGTTACGTGATCTGTCATGGTTGGACTTCGAAGACGGTTCCGAGTTCAGTGCTTGGATCTATGAATCGGACTACAGCCTGTACGAAGACTTCTACGATCGTTTCTACTTCCAAGGCGATCCTGAGAAGTGGACTTGGGGCATCATTGACATGCTCGAGCGTTACAAGACTGCCGTGGCGATCATCAAATACATCGACCGATCAGTCAAATAAAGAAAAAAGAAAGCACTGGAGAGCAGCCCTAGGGCTGCTCTCCTTATGCCGTCAGTGGACGAGTTTCAAGCCTTCACATTTCAAGTCGGACAGGATGCGTTGTACCCAGTTTTCGTTTGGTGGACGTTTGTGTTGTTTGCTGGCGATCTCGTAGCGTTTGTCAGGAGTAGTGAGGAGCAAGGACAGCGGGTAGTAACCGCACTGTCCAGTGTGAGGATTACCGTGACGGACCAGAAGGCCTTTCAGGGGCTCCTCTGGTTCCAGTTCTTCGATGGGAACAGCGATGTAGCTGATCCCGGTGTCGGCCTCGTGCTTACGGAAGATCAGGCCGTTCTCTTCGTGATATACATGGATCATTTGGTGGGATCTCCCAGGCTGTTGATTACTTCTTGGTTCTTCTCAGCCCATTCTTCTTTGGTGATGGCATCGTTGAAGCTGATGGCCACATCAACATCGTTGAACAGACGAGACATTGGCTGATAGACGTACCGACCGTTCACGATGAAGCGAACGAGGTAGCTATCAGGAATGAAGACGCCAGTGCCTTTCTTAACGAAGCGCTCGTTAAGGATCGACAGGGTGACGTCGTTTACCGCGGCGTAGGTGTCACCGCCACGAGTGAAGACGGTACCGGAGGTTTCGTGTTTCAGTGCACGACCACCCAAGATGGCCTCATTGAAGTACACGCCAGTAGGCGCGTTCACGAGGACTTCGATGCGGTGGATCTTGTTGCCCAGCTTGATCTTGGTCACACCGTAGTGCAACTTCATGATCACGCCGAAGATGCGAGGCAGATGGTCGTGAAGCTCGTACGGCATCTGAGCGGTGATGGTCATGCGACCGTCTTCGTTCTCTTCGTACTTCACAACCAGCATGTCGTCAACACGCTCGTAACCAACCTCTTCGCATTCGCTTGGGAGGCGAGTGATGAACAGGTCTTTAAACGGCTCACGGGTGTTAGCCTGAGCTTCTGCAACTTCGCGGGAATCAACGATGATAGTGTAAGTCATGACATGCTCCTTAGCATGGGGGTAGGGGTAGGTTATTGCAACTTGCTTTTGTCAGCAGGATTATCAGCCCAGTCAACGGACAGGATAATCTTTGCTTGCTCGATGATGACCTTGGCACGGTACTCCGGCTGAAGCTCATGCTTCAACGAAAAGATCGGAATGCCTTGCAAGGTCTCTGCGTACCAGCGCAGGCTTTCAAAAGGGTATTCAATCTGCTCAGTGTGCAGAATGGTACCCTTCAGGTCCACCACGTTAATGGTGGTGAGAAAGCCTTGGATGAGTTCAATGGCCACCGCGTAGTTCTGCGTTGACGCGTAGCTGCTCAGCAAGCTGGCGTGGTTGGTCCAGATCCGAAGAGCCGGTGCGAACACTGCGACGATGGCGTCGATGTACATTTCTATCTCCTTAGCGAGACGGTTTGTTGTAGCCAGGAACGTCCTTGATCATGTTCGCCACAGTGGCACGAACTTGGACCATCTTCGCTTCTTCTTCTTTACGACGTTTGTGGTTCCGATAGCACTTGAAGCCAATCAGACCCAGCAGACCGACGGTGATCACCGTTGCAGCAGTGTTGTTCTCAGACATGATGCGATCCTTATACCGAGGTTAGTTGAATAGGTTTTCCTACTCACCGCAATCATGTATTGTTGAAATAAAGTTCAATCGAATCGGCATAAAGGCGAGAGCCGAAGCCCTCGCCAGTATTTACTTGACCACTGCCTTGTTAGCCGCATTGATCAGACGGATGCTGTCATTGCAGTCGGTGACCACTTGGGTCTGACGGATGTAAGCGGTGGTCATCAGGACCAACTTCTCATCCGGGGTGGCTTTCGTGTACTGTTCGCCCTTGGGTGGGTTACTGGGTTCACAACGAGGCACTGCTTGGTACTGCCGGTTGCCACATCCTTGCAGGAAGAACACAGCAAACAAGAGCGTCAACGAAAGGGCGCGCATGTCTCATCCTCATTGTTGTTAGCCTTGCAGAACGCCTTCCAGGCATTGTTCAAAGCTTGCAAAGCAATCTCATCATTCACAGGGCGCAGTTCAGAGACCTTGGGGTCAAAGACTTCTGCCTTGGTGATGTCAGTGGTAGGGCATTGAGAGACCCTGTCACGGTACTGGATCACTTCTTTGATCTGCACCTGGGGAACGTCAGGGGTCGGCACTGGAGTGCCTGTACGGGCAGCACAGAGCAGGTCCACTTGCGCGTCTTCCAACGCATCGAACCACATTTTGTTCTGCTTCTTATTGGAGGTGTACGTTTCGATCTCGGTACGCAGACCAGAGATGGTTTCGTCACGTTGCCCGATGGTGGTCTTCTGGTCGGCCACCTGAGTATTCATGTCCAAAGACCAGTTGATCCAGTACGCCAGACCGGCAAGCAGGATGCCGATGGCGATTAGCCACTTCAGGCTACTCATTGATAAGAGCTTGCTCATGGTATCTCCTCATAAAGGGGAGAGCCGAAGCTCTCCCCAGGCACATCACTCGGCAGCGCAGGCTTCGAGGAAGTTGATGACCAGAGCGGCCACCAGTGCAGCCGGGGTCACGCCCAGACGTGCAGCTTCTTTGTTCAGGACTTCTTTCTGAGCCTTGGTGATCTTGCCACCCAGGGATTCGGAACGAGTCACACCACCTTTGGCGAAGCCTTCGATGATCTTGGCCAGACGAGGAGGCAGTTTCGCGATGGGTTGTTTGACCGCTGGCTTCTTCGCAGCAGGCTTGGCCTGAGCAGCAGGAGGAACAGTGATCGAGGCAACGCGAGCCTTCTTGGCAGGGGCCTTGGCTTTGGCAGCAGGTTTAGCCGCTGGCTTGGCAGCTGCTTTCTTCGGGGCTGGTTTCTTGGTTTCGTCAATGACGGCCATGTTGGATTCCTTAGATAGTTGGCAGAGGACTTTGATCAGTCCTTCATACTATCCTGAGATTCCTCAGTCTTCAGAACGAACATACTGACCGTCCTTCGACCGTTGGCATGGATGACCGGTTCTTGACCAGGATCGCCTTTACGATCAATGACATCGAACATGATGTTGCTCATTTCCATCTGGATGCTCGGGTAGTCGACCAGTCGGTTGAACAAGTGATCGCCGTATTGAAAGTACATGCGCTTGGCTGGAATGCCTTGACCATGGAAGAAGACAAACTTCTCACGGTGTTCGGTTGGGTTATACAGACCAAGGAACTGGATCTGGTCACCCCATTCACACAGGTCTCGAGCGATGTCCGTGTAGAACGCCATCTCCAGCCCTTTATCCTTGTACATCGTCAGGACCATGTCGTACATCGAGTCACGCAACATAGCCCGAGCGTATTCGGTCCCCAGTCCTTTGCGTAGACTGTAGAAGACGTAGTAGGTGTGTCGGTCCAACAAGGTAGCGAGGATGCTAGCCTTTAGCGTTTTCCTGTATTTCTCTCTCCTCCTCGGCAATAGCAAGAGGTCCAAGAGCATCCGCAGGCGTTTCATAATGGAACTTCCCATCCTTAAAGCTCTCCAAACGATTCTTGAGATCCATGCTCATCACTTCCGACATCGCCTTAGGGAGGCGGTAGATGCTGACCATGTAATTGTTCTTGTGTAGCACGGCACGACAGTTCACCAGCTTGGCTTGACGCCACTCTGGTTTGAAGAATTCCATTGCAGCAATGAAAGCAGGTTCCTCGAACGCATAACCTGTAGAGCCCTCGCAGACGATGTGCCAGAAGTCAAACTTGTCATCGTCTTTATAGGTCACGTCCCACGACGTAACGTGCAAGGACAAGCGACCGTGGTAGACCCCTATTTCATCGCGGGCAGCTAAATCGAAGAAGTCATCTCGAATGGCCTCGCTATCGTATAGGTAGTCTTCCACCTCTCGAGAGTCTGGATGCAGTCCTTCACGGAATACCAACAACTTTTTCATGGTGTGAGACCTTGTCCAGTTCTACACCATCTCAGCTCTTTATCTTTATTAACGGTGAACAACATGTCCCACCTGTACCACGGATCAGGCTACAAGCACCCCGAACTCAAACCCGGGATCATGCACTCGGGTGAGTTGCAGCAGTGGGACAAGACTGAGTCCAACGAATGGCTGTACGCCACGACCTTGATGGAAGAAGCCATCGCTCAGGGGTTTGCATCGGTCATTGAGAAGCACTGGGACTTGTCGCGTTTCCAATCGTTCAAGGATTCCATCACGATCATCATTGACGGCCCTCTACCGTCCATGAGGGAGCTTCAGGCCCTACAGGTCTACCTGTACAAGATCGACTGGGATACGACGCTCTGGGTGCGTGTGGACAACCTTCACAACGGGATGTCCAATGAGTACAAGACCAAGTCCGTCATCGGTCCCAAGATGATCGACAGTTGTGAAGCAGTTGACATGGCTAACTGGCTCAAGGGCAAGAAGATCGAGATCAAAGCCAAGTCAGCCAGCATGCGCTGGTAACAAAGAAAAAAAGGAACTAAAGATCGGGGACCCGAAGGTCCCCGATCTATTCCGTTACGACTTCAGCCAGATCGGCTTGATGTCTTTGAGTGGGTAGCTTTCACCGTCCACTACGACCATCACCGTGTCCAGTCCGATAATCGGATTGGTGCTCGAGTAATGAACGCCTTGGATAGCGCCCATGCCCACTGGGGTCTTGACCAACATGCCGGTCGAAGGATTCCACAGTGTGCCTTCCGGTGCTTCGACTTCCATGGTGCCCTCCTCCATATCCGGAGAGGCCATGCTCTTCTCTAAGCGAGCAATGATCTCGCTGTTCATTGAGCGATGGTGTTCCCGGGCCACTTCGGCGATACGTTCACGCATGCCATCAGGCAGACGAACAACGAACTTATCGGCGGTGCGGCTGGAGTAGATTGCTTGTTTCAAAGGACGCATGGTAAAGCCTCTTGCAAGTGGGACCCTTAGAGTCCCGGGTTATGGTTAGTTACAGCGATGTTGCTTACCGACCGTTCAAGAAATTCTTGGCTTGCTCGACGGTCAGGTTGTTCAGCCCCTTGCCACCAAACCGGCTGGCAGTAGTGCTGATCCCTGCGAACGAGTCGCCACCCAGATGGATGACTGCGGACACGTTCGACTTTGTCACATGAAGGACACCGGCCACACCGTCAACGGTGCAGTTGTGGTAGCCCTTCGCCATGTCGCTATTTTTACCCTCGAAGTCTTGCGAAGTCAAGGCCAAGATGTCAGGACGACGGATCTTGTTGATGAAGCTGCTCCAGAACATCGGAGTCTGGTCCGGCTGAGTCACCGCACGGATGCGGGAGACACTGGCCAAGGCTTGACCACCATGACCTTCGATCACCGTCAAGACGTCCTTGGGCGGTTCAGCCTGAAGGATGTTGTGGATCACCTGTTCTTCGGTCACGACCTCAGTGGTCTCCACCATCATGCTGGCAATGCCTGCCAACACCGGATCACCGCTTTCACGCAGGGTGCTGAGGTCAGCTTCCTGATGAACGACCTGCACTTCCACAGGCTGAGGGATCTTGTTCGCCAGACGGGCACGGAGTTCTTCTTTGCGAAGGTCCATGGCTTCCTGACTCATCTTCCCACTTCCTGGACGGCTCTTCAGAGTCTTCCAGCCCAGACCGCCAACCAGAGCAGCGGCTACAGCGCCAACACCAACAACGATTGCGATTTGCTTTTCCATGGTGAAACTCCTTACAGTTCCGGGGGATTAGATTGCTTGACGCAGGGAGGAAGCTTCGATCATCTTGGCAGTAGCCAAGTCCATCAGTTCTTCTACCTTGACTTTGTCTTTGATGCCAACCGATTCCATGACCAGGTCATCGGCTTCTTTCTCCAGTTGATCGGCACGAGCAGTGTTGCTCAGAACCAGATCAGCTTTCTCTTTACGCTTAGCCAGCTTCAGGGCTTCGTAAGCGCGTTTGCCTTTCCAGTTGCGGTAAGCTGCTTTGATCATCTCCAGCAGGGAGAATTTCTTGGCAGGCTTAGCAGCTTCTTGAGCGGCTTTCAGTTCGCAGGCTTGTTTGAGCAGGTTCATGTTTGATCTCCAATGATCAGGGTAGGTTATTCATCGGAATCATGTATTGTTGAAAAATATTCGAATCGAATCGACACGGCAAAAGAGCCCGGGGATTCCCCGGGCTCTATGTCAGCATTTGGTGCACGCCATCTTGTAGAACTCATTGTTGATCTCAATGAGCTGATCGATGGAACTTGCAGTGTGCAGTGCATCAATGAAACAACCCGCAGCGCCTTGGATGGTCTTCATCAGGTGCTTGGCAGCTTCGAACTCATCGCCCGACAACTTATCAAAGGAAGAGCGCTTGAGCAGTTGCAGCATGACGTTCATGTGGCTGGCTGTAATGCGCGCAGCCATCCAGCGTTCAGGGAGGTCTTTGTGCCCCGGGGACGTGGTATTGGCAAAGGAAGTAGAAACGTGGACGAGAGACATGGGACACCTCAAATGGTAACTATAGGATTGGTACCCCGGCAAAACAAAAAAAGAAAGAAGTCTTGGGGCAATCGTTCGGACGCACCTCAATGGGAGATCAACCCCACCATAGGAACGACTATCGACGATGCCCCGTAACCTTGTGTAGCGCTTGCCCTAGCTATTCCCGAACCCGTTCACCAAGTGCGTCATCGCATTGTGCGAGGCCTTGCGTTACTTAGTCGTAGTCCTGCATCAGGCGGGAGGCCATTGCCATCCCTAGATTCCGAAATCAATTCAGAAAGATAGATTCATCGATGTGTTTACCGATGCGTACTATCTTTAGCTGCCGTGCACCTTAGGCACGCGCTGGATAGTCCGCTCAGTCACTGCCGGGCATTGTCCTAGAGCTGAATTCACATCGCACTTTCGCGACTCCCGTTCCATGTACAGCACGCCCTCTAATCGAGCCATTGCTGGCATCGACCTCGGAAGAAGACCTTTCTCCGAGTCCCAAGGACGAGTGTCATCGGTTGTCGCAATTGCGCTCTTCTCTTGCTTAGCGGGGTGGCGAGAACGCTCTTCCGCATGAGCAGACAAGGTGACAGCTAGGGCTAACGCCACGAGAGTGGTGAAGCCGCGGGTTCTGATCAGTAGCTCCTTAGAGGCTTATTGGTCGCTATCAAGTAATCAATGGTCTCCAGTGCTACGGTGCACCTACCGTTCCACGCACCTTGAGCGTGTGGTAGGCAACCGTAGACACCAGCGTCGGTGGCGCAATCTCTTTAAGGCTCGGCCAGATCCAAGCCTCCTTCGGCGGCGACGTAATCGTCACGGCCTTCTGGAGGCAGGCGAACGAAAGGATCGATGGGCGGAGCAAGAGACCAATCACAGAAGCGAAAGGCATTGCGATCCTTAGATGATGTCACAGTGCTACTACATACAACACGAGTAGAACGTATTTATTTACCAGTGGCCCGTATGTCCTTGATTTAACGAGGTAATCTTGGCCGTGGGATGTTACGACGACGGTGACCCGAAGGCACGTTGTCTTCCGGTTGCTCTGGCTCTGGGTAGTCTTTATTGAGGCGCGCTACAATATCCTCAACCGACATCCAGATGATGGGGTAATTGGCCCCAACTGCCATCCCGTTGGTGTCTTGCTGGAATTTCTCTTCATCCTTCCAAGCAGCCAGAGCACCCAACAGCGAATCGCGTGCACTGATCTCAGAACACATGACGTAAGTCGATTGGCCTGATGGCAACCCATGGAAGTCCAACGTCCAGCGCTTTTCATCAGGGCTGTTGTTGTTCTTGAACAGGTCGACCTGAGTGATGGCGCCTTGCTTGGTGATCATGAACGCCATCATGGTCATCGAGACACGGGGGTGACTGGCCATCTTCAAACGACCACTCACCACGTCAGCGATGTTCGGCCCAGTGCCGCTCAGTGGGTAAATGAAACCTTCGTTACTGAAGTACGTGCTGATGTCAGCTTCCAGGACTTTGAAGTGCACGCCTTCGTTGGCTTCGTGGACCTCAGGGAACCCGACCATGCCGCGGCGGTAGATTAGGAAGTTCACAGAGTTGTCCCCTTGATTACAAATGGCTTCAGTCGGCTGGCGTAAATCACATCGACCTTCGAGCCGGTCAACAGATCCAGACGCTCAACGACTGGCATCGCCGCTTTAATAGACATGCCGCACTTCAGCATGGAAGCGAGTAACGTGCCACCCGTCCCTGTGCCGTGTGTATGGCCCGCTAAGCGACGAAAGCGCGAACCGTACTGCATGATGCCGAATTGCTGGTCACGGGTCATGAGGGTGCCGTGGAGGAAGCATTCGATCTTGTCTTCCAAGATGTCTTCCAGAGGAACGACGTCTCGTTTGTCAATGACTAGGCGTTCAAGAACAACGCGGAGTTTGAGTTCCAGTTCATCACGAATGGACTCGTCGATGGCAGAGCCAGTGGCTCCGTAAGCAAATTGCTTATCGCGGCTGATGAAGACTTTGGGACCGTCTTCGAATGCTGTAGGGATTACCAAGGCCACCTGTTTACGGTCGCCGATCAGTTTCCCATCATGGTACACAATAGCAGTCATACGAACTCCAAAAATAAAGAGAGGACCCGAAGGTCCTCTCTATGCTGGCTTAGTAGCCGCGCGCTTCACGCAGTTCAGACATCGAACCGCAAGACTTGCGAGGGCTGGACTTTGGCAGTTCGGCTTGTGGAGCCACGCCGTTTTCGGCAACCAGGGTCACGACGCCAGTTTCGACGTCGATGGCGATGGTGGAGCCGGCCTTGATGGCTTTGTCGTAGTCTTCGACTTCCACGGACATCTGGATGGTCTTGTCGACTTGGAACACCAGCTCTTTCTTGTCAGCCTTGGCTACAAAGGCTTCGAAGGGTTTCTTGTCCTTGGCCAGGAATGCCAGGATCGCTTGGTGCTTTTCGATTTCTTTGATTTTCATGCAGACTCCTCAGTCTTGGGTTGGTGTTGCGGGTTGGTTGATGAAGGAGCGGATACGGTCCACGAGTTCCTGACTGGCTTCGACGCTGTGACGATCAGGCTCCCAGTCGCCGGACAACAACAGGTCGAAATCAGTCTCGAGGTTATCGAGGTACTTCAACGCTTCTTCTTTGGTTACAGGTTTGGTGCTCATGACAACCCTTCTGTTAGTTGGTACGGCGCTCTTCACCAGCGGCAGGGAGGACGGTGCCGACCATGTGCTTGCCAGACAGCGATGCCTGTTCGCCGGAGTCGATGACAGCCGATTCACTGTGCATGCGACCCATACCCGGGCGCTTGGTCTCATCCTTCTCGCCGTAAGTGGCAACGGCCGACAGGTTGAGCGTAGACGAGTGGTAGACGAAGCCATAGGTCAGGGTGATGCGGAACGTACTGTGACCTTTGTACTCGATTACGCGTTTGCCTTCGGACTCTTCGAGGTTCTCCACATGCAGAGTCCCTTCTTTAAGGAGAGGGTCGGGCTTGCTGCCGAAGCTCAAGAACGACGAGTTGGCATCGCGACGCGATTCCTGGATCTTGACCGACAGATCGCTACGGCCGTGGCGAGTGTGATGCACCTGATAGCCGAAGCCTTCATAGCCTTCAGGTGTATCGATGACTTCGACATGCGAAACGAACCACTGCATCCGTGGGAAGTTCGGCACGTTGAGGATCTCGCACATGTCGGCCACTTCGATGGCGTCTTTGCAACCAGCCGATTCACGAATGACGCAGAGCAGGGAGTCGAAGTTCAGCTTGCCGCTCTCTTGCTTCACGTACGCTTCGAACGCCTTGTGCAGATGCTCAGAGACCTGCATCTTGGCCATGATGTCGTGGAGGGTGTCCAGGTCGATCATGCTGCCGAAGCCGACGTTGTAACGGAAGCGCTGTGGGCGGTTGACCAGGTAGTCGGAGAACTCTTCCGCCTCGTTGCCTGTGATGACGAACATCACGCCGAGGAACGAAGTGTCACTGAACAGAGGCAGCAGACGCTCACGCTCGACCTTTTCACTGTAGGTCTTGCCGAACTCGTCAAAGTAGACCATACATGGTCCGATGGCCTTGATGATGATGCCCAGTTCTTCAGCACCCATGGGTTCAGTGACCATGATGACAGGCAGGTCTTGCGCGATCATCCAGTTACCCAGCTCTTCTGCCAACAGGCTCTTGCCCGACCCCTTCAGACCGTGCAGCAGGACGCCGTTGCTTTTACCGAAACGGTCGTAGCTGGCGGTGATCTGCTTGACGCGGGCATTGTGCTTGCCAAAGCGCAGTTGAGGCAGGGTGAAGGTCGGACGGTCCTTGACCATGATGATGCCAGGACGACCGATAGACGCCTTGTACACCATGGCCGGCACGTGGTCGATGAGGTTGGACTCATCGTTCATGCGGATGACCATGTGGTTGTCGAAGTTGTTGATGCTGATAGAAGCCTTGCGATCCATGGGTAGTTCCTTGGTGAGTATCTGAGGTGAATGTGCGGGTTAAGGTTTAGCGTTGTGCAGAGCTGCGAGGACGTCCACGTAGGCTTCCATCGCATCGGCGCAGATCTCGATTGGGATCTCCTGCTGGCCGTAGAACACGGGTGCTAAGTTGTGCAGCGCACTGTTGGGCATGAAGCCATACAGAGGCACCACGAGAAGGAAGCGGTTGATACCGTCAGGGTTGGATTCCCAATTGTGCATCAGACCAAAGACCATTGGACCCAGTTTCAGGTAGAGGCTTTTGCCCCGTGAACCCATCATCTTGGTGCTGACTTCAATGACGGGGTTTTCGATTACCCAACGCCACTCCATCAGGAGCTTGCGCAGTTCATCGGCAGTCGGAGGCAGCTTCTCAATCCCGATACCGGGATGCTGTCGAATCATCTCCGATTCAATCAGGTTGGCAATCTGACCTGCCAGTTTACGCATCTTCATAGTGTCCCCTAGGTAGGTGTATACACGTGAATGATGTAGGATCAAAAGGGATTCGAATCGGCATAAAGGCAAGGGGCCGAAGCCCCTCACCAGACTTACTTACTCGGCTGCTTCAGCAGTCGGTTCGAACGACCAGCCTTCGGCCAGTTGCTTGGCCAGATCGCGGGTCACGGTGTTCGGCTCGCCGTACACGGTTTCGATCGCGGTGTCGACGATGGTCAGGGTGCCCTGGATAGCGAAGTCGATGGCCTGAGCCTTGTCTTCGATAGCGTTGGCATCGCGACGGATGTCGGTCAGGCAGGTTACAGCGTCGGCACGTGCTTGTTCAGCGGATACAGTAGTGGACATCAGTAATGCTCCTAATGGGTACAGCGTTATTGTGGGAGTTGGGTTTCGGCGTTGGCAGCCAGTTCGGCCAGTTGGGACGCGAGGTCACCTTGTGGCTGATCCATGCGTGGCTGCTCGGTGTGGCACTGTTCGCGCAGCACCTTTTCCAGGCCTTCGAAGTGCTCGCACAGGAACTGAGTCCATGGCTCGCAACGACCGATCATTTCGATCACTTCAGCGGTGGTCTTCCAGCCGATGGTGGTGTACTTCTCTTCCATCACCTTGAAGTCCATGTCTTCTTTGACACGGAACACGGCGATGACGCCCAAGTGGGTGTTGCCAACGAAGCCTGGCTTGTCCATGTCACGGTCGGAGATGAAGCCGCACGGCACGACGTTGCTGTTCAGCTCAGCCGGGGTTTCCGGGCTGATCGCCGGCTTGCCGGTGATTTCGGTGAACAGTTGTTCGATGGTGGTTTCGCCCACGGTGAAGAAGGTGCCGCCGTGTGGGTTGTTCGCATCGCGACGCAGGATGAACAGATCGGTAGCGATCATGGCATCGGTCTTCAGTTCGTCGGTGAATGCTTCCACCTTCTCGTGAAGGATGCCGTGTGGCAAGCCCATGCCCATGCTCAGCACGTGCAACTGTTCTGCTTCGGTCATCGGACGCGCCTTGCCTTCTGGCGAGGTGAAGCGTACTTCTTCCGACAGCTCACGGATGCCCGAGGTCAGGGTGGTGTAGAAGCTCGAAGGCACTTCAGGCACTTCCAGCAACTGACCTTCCTGAGGACCGGCCACGTAGTGCGATGCCAGATCCAGACGTTCCAGGTGACCACCGAAGCCGATGGAGAAACCGTCTTTCAGTTGAGCTTCAGCACCGGCTGCGCGCTGGTACATGGCCCAGTATGCAGTGTCGTCGACGATCTTGCCGGCCAGTGTGTAGAGGATCAGCTGACGCAGGTTTTCCAGCTTGTCAACAGTGGAGCGACGCATGCCAGCGAAACCAGCATCCATTTCCATCATCAGGTCATGGACTTCGTTAGCGGCGTACAGACGAGCATCGCCCTTCATGTTGCCAACCAGGTTGTTCGGTACGAAGTCTGGCAGGATGCCGAAGGTCATTTCGTCACGCTTGGTGCGTTCGTACAGTTTCGGCATTTGTGCTTGAGACATGGTGTAACTCCTAATGGACAGCGAAAGGGTGGATGGGGTGAGCGGACTCACCCCGAATGGATCAGACCAGCAGCGACACCGAGGCAGCTGGGGCCTCAGGTACGGCTGGAGCAGGAGCGTCTTTGGCCAAGCGATCGCGAACGACCGGCAGATCTTCGACAGCAGGTTTGATCTTGTAGCCGCAACCGTCAACCACGATGCGCATGTCACGGGCATCGAACAGTACGCGACCGGTGTCGTTCAAACGAACGTGCAGGGTGATCTTCACTTCGCCAGTTTGCAGCGGGTGACGAGGACCGAACGTCAGACCCAGCGACTGCTGCCCTTCTGCACGAGGTAGTTGGGTCGACTTGCTGTAGTCTTCGATAGCACGACGGTGGTCGTACAGCTCGCCTTTCACAGCTTCTGCGAACAGGGCTGGGTGAGGCGCGTACGGCATACCGACACCGGCGAACAGGAACATCAGCGCTTCGTTCTCAGGGTTACGGCCATGGTAGCCGATGATCGAGGACGAAGTGATGGACAGCACCGGCAGAACCACCCGACCGTTCTGAACAACCGACTCGTCGGTGACCAGTTGCGATGCGCGGAAGTTCTCGTTGTAGGTCCACGGGATGAACGGAGCACGACGCTCTTCGGAATCCCACTTGAAGATCGGCTTGGCATCCATATCCGCCATGACGTTCAACAGTGCAGGTTTCCACGTCAGGTCAGTCATGTCCACGCCCAGGGCGTCCACGTGTTTCAGCACTTCGTTGAAGAAGTAGCCGACGTCCATGGTGATCGGAGCCTTGATCTGTTCGACATCAGCGCCCTTGCGAGCAGCGAACTCGGCAAAGTCAGCCTGTGCAGACATTGGCTTGCCTTCGATCCAGGTCCAGCGCTCTTTGGCTTCCCACAGAGCAGGCACATCGACTTCAGCCGCTTCACGCTGTTGGAACGACGGCAGCCAGTTGTTCTCTTGCAAGAAGTTGGCAGTCTTCTCCAGCTGGTTCGACGAAGCTGGAGCAGTCGTGCGGCGGTAGTTCAAAGTAGATGTCTGAGTCTTCCAAAAAGACTGGAGACCCAGTTCCTGACCCTTGGAACGGTTCGGCTGTTTCATCAGCTTCGCCGCTTCGAGCAGCATCTTGCCCAGCATCGAACCACGCAGGGTGGTCAGGGTGCGGTGCTTCAGCGCGAAGGTCCAGATCAGGTTGACCCGGATCGTTTCCTGTGCGTATTCCTTGGCCGAGGTGTACGACACCAACGACTGGGCCACTTGCAGGTTGGACAGCAGGTCAGCGTAAACCTTGAGGGCTTCAGCGCTGTTTTCCAGATGCTCCAGAGTACGGGCTTGGAACATCTGCTCAACCCACATGACGGTTGGAAGGTCGACTTCCTTGGTCAGGCGGATCAGTGCGTTGATGCGGTCACCGGTCTTGCTGAAATCGTCGAAGTCGATCTCACGGTCCAGGCCAGCGTAGCGGTGACGCAGGTAGTTCGGCTGGATGTAGTAGTGCTGCCAGGTCTGCGAACCGTCTTCCGACTGGGTGACGTTCTTGTACAGGTTGTACGAGCCTTTCGGGTTGTACAGGGTAGTGATGCGCCCTGCTTCCACGAACTGCTTCATCAACTTGACTACTTCCTTGAAGAAAGGGTCGTCAACAGCGGCAGGGTTCCAGAACACGGATTCCATGCCTTGCTCGCCTTCGACCACCAGATGGCCCACGCGGGACATGAAGCGTGCGCAGTTCGAGCAGTTGTAGTGCTGGACGATTTCACGGATGTGGTCCGGGTACGCGTCCTTGGCTACCTTCTCGATGGAGAGAAGGTAGTGATTCATCAGCTTCTTGCGCTGCTGGGTGGCGAAGATCGCACCGGCGCCTGGAGCCAGTTTCGACTGCGCAGCCATTTGCAGTTGGTCGAGCGATTCGTGGTATTTGAAAGCTTCAGCAACTTGAGACATGGAGACTTCCTTACTGTTTCGAAATGGGTGGGTTACTGGGTAGGTTGGTTGGTAGCGCGGTAAGACTTCATGACAGCTTCTACCGTCTCGACGATGCCGAGATTCTCGGGAGTGCCACGTTCGGTCAGTACCGTGATGGCGCGCTTCTTGATCTCGCTCCAGTACTTACCGTCTTTCTTGATGTCTTTGTCAGCAGACAGATCACGACCAGCGATCAGGTTGTAGGCTTGCTGACGCAGTTCTTCATCGGTGGTTGCTGCTTTCACTTTGTGAGCAGTTGCCATGGTGACACTCCTATTTGCCGTTTCCGGCACGGTCGTAGTAGCGTTGAAGTTTGTCGTACAACGAGGCTTTCCGGCGAGTCAGCCCTTTACTGATCCCTTTCGGGTTGTTGCACTGCGGATTCCAGAAGACATCACGCAGGTTGGTATGGGCGAGCAGGATCTGCACCATGTAGGTGTCGAACAGTCGTCGCTTCGGGTTCCAGTGAGACTTGTCGGCCTTCAACTTCTCAAGACCTTCAGTCCCAACGTACTGAGAGTGTTTCTTACCGAGTCGCCTGCACACAGGACCTCCTTAATCAATTGCTCTTAGGTGGTTGAGTGGATCAAGCGCACCCCATTCGCATGTGACCCATTGGGTACCGTCCCACACCGACCTGCCGCCGTGTTTGTACCAACGACTCATGTCGTGGTGCGTTGCGCCACGTGGTTCAGGTGATGTGGGCTTCGGGACAGTCGGTGCGGAGACAATCGGAGCTACACCGCTCACTACGCCTTCAACCGGGTCATGCCTTCGTTTGCCTTGAGGCTCACGTAGACCTTTTCCATGTAGTTCTTGAACGGCAGGAACAGAGGTTCAGGCAGTTCAGCCAAGTCGTACCAATCCCACCCTTCGCACTTCTCAGGCTCGAGGTTCTGCGCTTCGCCTTCGTTGTAACGAGATGCCACGAAGAGGGTAGCGTAATGCTTGCCTTCTTCTTCGAAGTAATCGTTGGTGAACCCGGCCTGGAAGAGTGGGTCGTTGATCACGATGCCAGTCTCTTCCAACACTTCACGTTTGGCACAGGTGCCGACGGTCTCGCCGAACTCCAGATGACCGCCCGGGACAGAGTAGGTGCCTGCACCATGACTGCCCTTGCGTTTACCCATCAGGATCTTGGTACCGCGCATGACGATAACGCCTACGCCCACACGGACATTCTGCTGAACGTCCGCCACACCCACATCCGACTTCTCAACCATTGTTACGTCCTTTTGATGACTGACGCGTCGAACACGCCTTTGCAGACCAGACCGTGCACCTTGATACCGCGCGAGTTCTTCGCGACAAACGTGGTGCGATAAAGGTTGTTGCCGCAGCCGGTGTACTGGCGACCAGTGATCTGGATGTCAGTGTAGCCCTCTTCGTCGAGGTGCTTCGTTGCACCAGCCGGATCAGCATATCCGACCTGCGTTGCCAGAACAGCGATGATGCAACCAATTTCAATCCAATATGTACGTTTCATTCAATCACTCGACTACGTTACGGACTTGTTTCTTTGGGACCTTGGCGGACGGTTGGAACTTCCAGCCAACGAAGTTGACGTAGTCGTTCTTCAGCCCCATGCGGATCTTCTCGTTGATCAGGCACAGAGAACCATCACTGTTCTTGCTGATGAGGCCGCTGACTTCAATTGCTTGCTTCTTGAAGTACTTGCGCCATGTGTCAGGCAGCTCGTGGCGATTGATGCGCAGGTCGAAGGTGTCGCCATCTTTGACCTTATCCCAGAACGACTCGAATGCCTTCTGAATCAGCAGTTCGTTTTCACTGGTGTTGCTGAGCACCAGTTCCATGCCGTAATAGAAGTCAGCCACATTGGATGGACGACGACCTTTACCGAAGATGCGTTCCTCATCAGTCATTGGGTCGGTGTACGCTGCAATGGTCAAGTGGTACGCCAGATCGGCACGGCCGGCTTTGGTCAGGTGGCCTTTCTGCTCGTTGAACCACTTAGGCAGGACGCGTTTCACCCACGGGTGCAGACTGATCTGATCACGGATCTCTTCGGCTTTGTGGTTGCCGTAGGTGTCCGTGAACAGCAACAGACGACGAGAGGCATCTTCCATCTCTTCGGTCATGTTGTACGAGTCAGGTACGATCACGTGGGTCTGACCGACTTTGTCCAGATCACGCAAGCACGGAGGAACGGAATCAATCACAGCCAAGATCTCTGGATTGTCGTTCGCCGCGTACTTGAGACGGTCAAGCCAGTCATCCGCCGTCAGCGGTGGCTGAGGGATCTCTTCGCACAACTTGGAAGCAAACGCCTTGGCGTCTTCTGCCGCAGTGCCGGTGAAGTCGAACAGATGATCCTCGAAAGGATACAATGCCATGCCGACCAAGACCTTGTTGTAGCGGATCAGTTGCTTGGACCCGTGTCCGTCAGCGTGCATAAGGACTTCGAGCTTACTGCGCTCTGGCAGTACGCTCATGCCTTCGCTTTTCTGCACGGCTTCCAAGAGAGCCTGTACAGTGTTGGTTTCCAGCTTGACGGGTTCGCCAAACGAGGCTTGGGTGTCCCCGACCGAGACGGCAGGGTAGAACAGGTTCTGTAACGACATGGTGAGATCTCGTTGGTTGACATACTTGTTGAAGGGTTTGTTTCTTTTGACATGCGGCATAAACGCCGCCCCGAAGGACGGCGTCGCATTAACGGTAAGTGTCATAACTTGGATGCGTGAAGGACACGGCCTTACGAGCCAAGCTACCTAACAGTTCCGTTCGCTCCTTGCGTTCCAGCAGGTTAATGGCGAAACGTGCAAGTTTAAGCGGGGTGAGGTCACCCTGCTTTTCGAAGATGTACCAGTTGTTCAGTTCCACAGCGCGGAACGCACCTGGCAAGGTGTTGTTGATGTAGCCCTGCACGAGTGTTGCTTCGCGCTGAGTCACACCGTCAAGGCTGGTGTCGAGTACGTGAAGTTCCTTTACCCGAGTTGGACGGTTCTTTGGTGCTCCCGTCTTTTCCCAGAGGCGCTCCAACGCCTTCTCGTCCTTAATGCAGAGCCCCCGCTCCACACTGAATCGAACGAGTGCCATCCCTTGCTTAACAGGAACTTCTCCCTTGACCAAAAACAGTTCATTACCCGGTTGCCCCAATATCACCGGTACTACATATTTGCCTTTCGACATGGAGAGCTATTCCTTTAAAACTCAACAGCGACTCTTCTTATTCACGGTTATGTGTTGGCAGTATTCTCGTGAATAATGTAGGGTCATGAATCGATTGAGTGGAATACCCAATCATACAATGATGCGGAATAAAGGGAGGGCCGAAGCCCTCCTCTTATCATAACTGAGCCGGTTGACCAATCGTTACGAGGTTACCGTCAAAGTCAAGGTAGTACGCTCCATACAGCGGAGGTTGGGTGTTCTTGTAGATGCGACCGGGGATCATGACTGCCGGATTGCTCATCTTACCTGCGTTCACCCAAGTGCCAGTGGTGTTGTTCCACCGCCAGACCGTCATGTCACGTGTGTCGACAATGTCGGTCTTGGCCGTAGGCACTTGGAAGTTCAGCCATGTGGACGCTGGTTGAGAAGTTGCCAGATACCCGATGGAGCATTTGGAGAGGAACATCGTAGGCAACTGAACAGTGGTGAACACTGGGTTAGGCCACGGAGAACCATCAGGACGTGTAGACGTGATCTCCAGCAAACCGCCTGCCCTGCGAACGATCTTGACTCTGATACCCGCTGCAATTTCACCAGTGTTCCACGGCGATGCTGCGATGCCCAGCTCTTGGGTCCACAGCACCACCATGCCGTTGGCGGCACCTTGGTTGTAGTTGACCGTGCACCAGATGCGTGGAGTCCCCGCGGTGTTGTAACTGCCGTCGGGGTTCATCCCTCGAGGACTGACCAACACCGAGACCGTGTACTCACGTGCACCGACCTTCTTGAAGGCAGCGCACATGCCGATGGCATCATCGTCACCGTTGGTAGACTTGAAGCTGGTCTCGAACGTGTACTGGTCAAACCGGTCAGGACTGATCAGACCGATCATTGTCCCGCTGTTCACAGTCGACAGGACCGAGTCAGTCGGTTCGTCGTACGACCAACTGTTCATCTCCGTCACGTTGTGAGGAAAGATAAGCTGGTTGCTGTGACTGATCCGTCCCCACTTGTTGAAGATGTCTTGGAACGACACCGTGGCACTCTTCAGGGTGTTGATGGCGGCATCGTCAGAAGCCATGCGCAACTGAATCACCATTTCACCCCCTTCCAATGCCATGGGGGTACCATCTTGATTGAAGAATGCCATCTCCCCTTTACGCCCGTTTACTTGAGCAAGCGCATCGGTAACGGTGGAACTCCCGACCTGTGCCAGGGTCTTACCTTCGAGTTTGGATGAATCCGCAGCACGACTAGAGAGATCTAGTTTACTGGAAATCTTGGTACTGATTGATTTAAAGAGCGTGTCCAGTTTACCGGACAGTTGCGTAGGAGTGGCCATTTCCGGTCCCTGTTATAAACACATTTACGGTGTCGCGGATAACCCCAGAGTCACGAAGTTACCCTCGAAGTCGAGGTAGTACGACCCCATGTTACCTTCCGTGTTCTTGTAGAGTCGTCCGGGAGTCATGACGTCCGGGTTATTCGCTTTACCTGCATTGACCCAAGCGTTGTTGGTGAACCGCCACACAGTGAGGTCGCGGGTATCGACGATGTCGCGCTGGGACGTAGGAAGCTTGACGTTCTGCCAAGATGCGGCAGGCTGGGAGACTGACACATAGCCAATCGCGCACTTGCTCTGGAACACAGCAGGCAGGTTACCGGACCACGAGACCGCATTTGGCCATGGGGAACCATCGGCACGGGTACAAGTAATTTCAATCAGGCCTGTGATGCTGCGCTTAGCCACCACACGGATACCGGGTGCGAAATCGGCACCTAGGAAGGTTTGTGCGGGCACGCCGAGTTCTTTCACAGTCAGTACTTGCTGACCTTGAGCACCGGTCTGACCGGCGTTGACAATCACTGCCAACTTAGGCGTTTGACCGTTCGCCACCGCTCCCAGTGCGTTCATCCCACCGGAACTGACCATGACCGTCAACGAGTGTTCTTTATCGCCGACCTTCTTGAAGGCCAAACACATGCCGATCATGTCGTCGTCGTTGGACGTAGACTTCATGATGGTCTCGAACTCGTAGCTGTCGAACCGATCAGAACTGATGATACCGATCATGCTGACGCTGTTGATGGTCGAGGCAATGCTGTCGGTAGCACTGTCATACGACCAGCCATCCAATTCAGCAGGAAGACTAGGGAACAGTCCGTTGGTGCCGTGACTGATACGGGACCATTTGGTGAAGATCTCGGAGAACGACACGGTGCCGCTCTTGAGTGCAGTGATCGCTGCGTCATCGGAGGCCATGCGGATTGAGTTCAACATCTCAGCTCCGACCAGTGCCCCTGGAGTGCCCTCTTGACTGAAGAAGGCAGATTCACCTCTCCGGCCATTCACTTGACCGAGGTTGTCACTTACTGTTTTCGCTTGAACTTGAGCCAGCGTTAACCCCTCCAGCTTAGAGGAGTCAGCGGCTCGGGCTGTTGCATCGAGTTTCCCATTGAGTTTGGTTTTAATCGCAGTCAACAGGGTACCCAGCTTTGCAGCCAACTGAGCTGGAGTAGCCATCTATGAAGCTCCCAAATAAAAGAAGACAGAGTCATAGGATGACAAAATAAAAAGAGGGCCGAAGCCCTCTCTTATTTAGCGTGCCCCGGAACCCACTCGTTCCAGGCAGTGCGACTCGATCACTTCTTCATACGGCGTGTTGGCATTGAAGTCGGAGTTGAAGTACTCGTACGCCATCTCAAAGGTGAATGGCAGGATGTCCAAATAGATCACCCGTTCCATTCCAGAGAGCTTGCCGTACCCCTCAACTCGTTCGCGCACGTACTGGTTATAATCCACCCCAGCGTTCTTCGCAGTGATTGCCATGATGGCGTGCTGCTTCAGTACAGCGCAATGAGCTTCGCTCATGATGAACTCGGGCTTCTCTTGTGCTTGGACAGAGAAGGCGAACAACGACAACAATACCAACATCAGTTTCATGATTGAGTTACCCTTGGTGTTTCTCGTAGGTGTTAAAGACCAGTCGATCGCCGACGTAAGAGGTCTCGACACATTTGTAACCCTTCCAGACAGGATCTTCATCCTCTGGTTTGAGTACACGTGCCAACTTGCCTTTGAGTGGATGGTTGAGGACCATGGTCCGATAAATGGTGTCAGCCTTGCCAATGAGATCGTTGAGGATGCTCGCACCACCGATGACAAAGACTTCTGTCATGTCAAGCTTGCGGGCTTCTTCAAGGACCTGCTCGAAGCTGTTCAGAAACTGTACGCTCGTCAAACGCCCTAACTTCGGAAGACCGTTCCGGCGAGTCAGCACATAATGAAAGCGACCCGGCAGCAGTCTTGGGAGGCTGTCAAACGTGTCCATCCCCATTACAAGGGACTTACCCGATGTCAGATCCTTAAACCGTGCCAGGTCTTCAGGGTGGTGCCACGGAAGTGGATGGGGGCCGGCTAAGCCGATCGCCCCATCTTCGTTCTGGGCATAGATCAGATTGATCTTCATGCCGAATGGTGCTCCTTAAACGGTGGTTACCACACCAGCGTCGACAACCTTGACTTCAGGCTGCTTGTCTTGGGCTTCTTTCCGCTCGCGCAGAACGCGGATCAACTTCGAGGCATCGGGTTCGATGTAGAAGTTCAGCGAGGATTCGAACACCGCGAACTGGTCGCCGTCTTTGAACACCACGATCACTTCCAGACCGATGCCCTTGCCTGCTGCTTGCCACTGACGCACGAACGCATGAGTACGCTCGAACTTCTCGTAGGTTTCCAGCACGGCCATGGCCACGTCGTTCGACGCATCCAGGAACATGTCCTTGTCGATGCTGGCCGCTTTCAGGATAGCGGTCAACTGGACCTGCGCTTTGCCTGGCAGGGAAGTCCACGGCGATTGCTGAGGCTGAGTCAGACCGCGAATGTACAAGCCCATTTCTTCGGAGTCAGCACCCAACGCCGACAGGTCGGCACGGTACAGGACTTTCGACAGCAGGTTGTCGCGCTTGTAGTGCACACGCACGTTCTGGTTGCCATGACCTTCTTTACCGGCGACGGTCAGTTGGATGTCGTCACTGGCCAGGGGCTTCAGGACTTCTACGATGGTGTTGAAGATGCTCATTGGTTGGTCTTCTTCGGCAGGATGTTGTTGACGTTGATGTGGTCGCCGTATTCACGCAGTTGCGTGTAAACGTAACCCACGGCGAGTTTGTCGTCGTTGAGGATCAGGAGCATCAGCCCCTGCTCTTCTTCAGGCGTTACTTCCTGAATGACGTGGACTTCGTGGTTATCGAAGTGGCCGATCAGCGTGTCCACTTGTTCAGTGCGCTGAAAGTGATCCGGGTTGGTGATGGCGCCGTCTGGCAGGTCGTACAGGTACTGACCGATGCCACCGGTCACGCCCAGAGCATAACGGAAATGCTCCGAGCGGGCCGAGGCCAGCAACACCATCGAACGGACCGTTTGGACTACCATGGACTGAATACCCCATGGCAACGCATTCTGGTGGTTAGGGGCTTTAGCCACAGCCTCAGCCACCGTCAGCGGGCGGTCAAACATGATCAGTTCATTGCTCATTGGTCTCTCCAGTTGCAGTAGGGGTAATTCCGTTGTCGGTCAGCGACATCGTGGTAAGGGAGTTAGGGTTGGTGAACTTGATCCCATCTTCGATGAAACCCAGCTCTTTGGCCTTCCTGACTTTGTCAGGTCCGGCACCGATCCCTGCATAGAGGATGTCCGTGTTCTTGCTCACGCTCTTGGTCAACTTACCGCCACGTGAGAACACATCGTCTTCCATTGCCCGGCGTGTCATGCCATCGAAGTCAGAGCCGCTGACCACGACCGTCTTACCGGCAAGGTCTTGAACTGCTGCTTTCGGGACTGCCACGTCGGTGTACGTGAAGATGGTGTCCAGAGCATGCAGGTCACTGTCGTTGGCAACGTAAGTCAGCATGATGCTGGTTGCTACAGCAGGGCCTACGTCGTCCACTTCCTGCAACGTCTTGAAGCTGGCCTTACCCAACTCACGGAAGCTTGGGAAACGTGCCGCCAGAGCACGTGCAGTGCTGTCTCCGACGTCAGGGATACCCACGGCCCGCAGTGCTTTGTAGAACGGCAGCTTCTTGCAACGGTTCAGACCGCCCATGATCTTGTCCGTCATGGCTTCACCGATGCCCGCAGCGTAGAAATCCTGCTCGGACAGGTAGAACAACGAACTGAACGACCCAAGGACACCCGTGGCGATCAAAGATTCAACCGCAGCCGGACCCAAGTTCTTCACGTCGATACCATCACGGCTAACGAAGTACGCCATCCGGTTGATAAGCTGGGCCGGGCAGTTGATCAGGTTGGTGCAGAACAGCTTCACCCCTTCTTCTTTGCCCACATCCCGCTTGGTCACCTTCGACCCACAGCACGGACACTCGACTGGAGTGCGAATCATACCGTGTTCATCGACCCGCAGAGCAATCACCACGCTCTCGACCTTCGGAATCACGTCACCACGGCGAGAGACCACCACGGTATCGCCAATCCTGAGGTCCAGACGCTCGATCTCCTCGAAGTTGTGCAGGGTGACAGACGAGATCGTCACGCCACAGAGCTTCACTGGACGGATTTTAGCCACCGGAGTCAGTACACCGGTACGACCGACCTGCACTTCCACGCTTTCCAGCACGGTAGTGGCGGTCTGAGCCTCGAACTTGAACGCCGTAGCCCAACGAGGGGACGTAGAACGCTGTCCAAGGGTCTGACGTTCGGCAGGTTTGATGAGTTTGATCACCAGACCGTCGATGTCATGCCCGATGTTCGGTCTATCTTCGGTCACTTCCTCGATTGTCTCGACGATTTTACCGATGTCGCTGGTCAGACCTTCCCAAATCGGCAGGGAGATGTAGAACTGGTCCTGCACGTCCTGATGGAAGTAAGACATCGGCACCGAGATTGGTCCGACAGGGGTATGAACCACCGCATCGTAGGCAATGAAACGAATTCCCATGCCTTGAAGCTGTGCCCCTTCCTTCTTCCGAGCCAACCCGGCCACCATGTTGCGTGGATTGGCGTAAACTTTCTTGCCTTGAGCTTCACGCAGCTCACAAACACGCTTGAAGTGCTTGTGCGGGACCACTGCTTCACCGCGGATCTCGACTTTACCGTCGTAACCCTTCAGTTCTTCAGGAATGCCCTCGAAATACACGGCGTTCTCAGTGATGTCGTCACCAATATCGCCATCGCCACGTGTGGCAGCGTATTTCAGCTTCTGTTTATCGTACAGCAGGCCGATTGCGAGGCCATCATGCTTGAGTTCCATCTGCGCAAAGGCAGCGTAACCCAAACCGAGGCACCAATCGGTCAGCTCTTCCTCGTTATAGACGTTACCGAGGCTGAGCATCGGCGTCAGGTGCTTGATTTTCTCAAAGCCACCATCGGACGGGGCACCAACCAGGTTAAGCGGCGACAACGGGTCGTCAGTTTCCCCTTCAAGCTCGCGCAACTCAGCTTTGAGGGAGTTGTAGACTTCATCATCGACGTCTGACTCCCCCTCGTTGTAGTAGAGGTGGTTCAGACGACTGATCTCTGCTCGCAGAGCTTCGATACGGTTGTCCATGAGGTGCTCCTAACTTACTTCGGGCTTACCAGCAAGCGGGCCAGTTGGAATACGCGTCGACCCTTCGAGGGATCACCGCGCTCAATGTCGACACTGAGAGCCACCATCCGCAATGGAGTCAACATGTCGCTATTGACACGCAGACCACCGATGTAATGCACTCTCCCATGTAATACCCAATGTTCATTTTCCTTTACAAACTCGATCGGCTGGAAGAGCCCGATCTGCTTAGACTTCAGGTAACTGTAGATGTCACCGACACCCGAATTGCCCCAGTTACGCTTTGGCCAAGAAGAAAAGATAGGTAGAAAGTCATCAGGCATCAGGCAACGGACTTCCTCATTGCTCAACGACTCACAACCCGGTACGACGACGCCAACGAGGGTGTCGTGAACAGGGGCGCTGTTGAATCGATCACTGGCATCAAAGATGGTGATCTCCTCAAACAGTTTTATTTGTCCCGTCATTTGATGTCTCTGGGGTTGAGGCACAGATAGTCCGTCTCGCAAGTCTCCTTAATCTCTTTCAGGAGCGCCTGACGGGTCTTCTTAGCTTTGATCGGATACTCGAACAACCGGATCTCAGCATCCTTCTCGTAAAGCTTGTTAAGGAGCTTACAGGGATGCTTACCGATGGCGAGCAGGGAAAGTTGTTTATCTACTTCAGATGAAACGGTCTCGCTTTGGCCCAGATAGAAACGCCCAGTCGCTACATGCTCTAGCATGTAGCAACCTTGGTTAGTGGTATCGCTTCGTTTACTGCGGCCCGAGGAGGAGTGTAGCCATTTGACAACATTCACCAGGGCGTCAGTCATTTCAGGTCTCGGTTTTCATGAGGACGAAGGTCAGCCGGGGTTGGCCTTCCAAGGATTCGGTAATGAAGTCCACGCTGCCATCAGGCTGAGTGAAGTTTTCACAACCAACTGCCGTACGATAGGCGCCGTTCATGAAGAAGAACGTGCGCAGGAAGTCCATCGCTACGTGATAGCAATCGAAGTCAGGACCAGGACCCATCCAGCCTACGTGGGAGCGGAACAGTTTGGCCTCGTTGACATCGGTGGTGTACTCGAGCATCGGTGAACCTTCTTGGGATTGTCCGAAGGTCTTCAGATACTTCTTCTCTTCGCCTTTGGCTTGGAAGCACACGCGAGAGTTGTAGCAAGCAGGCAGATTGCGTTGTGTCATGGTGTAACTCCTAAGCCCACTTGTCGGTGATAGCTTTCAGTTTGGCGCCCTTCATCACTTCCTTGTACGTGTCGACCTGCTTGAGCTGATCGAACCCCTTACGACACTCCAAGAGCGTTCGGGCTTCTTCCGTGGACAGAACTTCCCCTTTATTGACGCGCTCCAGCAGATTGTTCAAGCTTTGCTGGATGTTGATGATGTTTGCGTCGATGTCTGCCATGATAGTCTCGATGATTGCGTGCAGATAGATAGTGCGGGAGACACCTTGTCTCCCTGTTCTTGGTGTCTTTGCTTAACGGCAGAATTGGTCGTAACCGACCACTGGCGCTTTCTTCTTGGTGGCGAACACATACTGATCAGCATGGTTCAAGATCATGATGCCCCGCTCGCCTACATCGGCGAACTTGTTCCACCAGCTACCGTCTTTGTTGATCCCGACGACAGTGATGGACTCGCCCTTGATGTCGATCTGAGTCTTCTCTTCGATGTCCTTGTCCAGACGGAAGTGAACACCGAATAGCGACCGCTCGAGGTAGGAGTATTCACGCTTACCTGTGATCTCGACGCCCAACTTCTCATCGACAAACTGACAGGTACGGAAGTCCACCATACGTTTACCCGGCTTGGTAAATTCGTAATACACGTACCCCGCAGCCCCCGCCACGAGTAGTACGGCACAGGTGATGATCAGGATGTAAGTCCTGACCACCGCACGTTTTACCTTCTGCCCACGAGTGAGCACCTTCTCACGGGCCTTGGCACCTGGGTCAGCAGCCAGTGCCAGCAGATCACGGGTCGTCATGTCGCCCTCGCGATGCACTGTCATGGTGCTAGGATCTTTAGCTTCCGGTTGGTCTTCCCCTGAAGTGATATCTTGGAGAGTGTTACGCATGTTACTTACCCCTTACTTGAGTTATGGTTGTCATTCCATGGATATAATGTATCGCCCTATAATTTTTAATTACAATTGGCGAAACGGCATAAAGGCGGGACTAGCCCGCCTATGCTTAACGGCGATAACCAAGATCGGCGTGTGGATCATCTTTCTCTGCCAAGCCTTCAAATGCATTGTTGAAGCCTACCGGCATGGAGGACTTCAATACCCTGACCACGTCGTGACTGGGCTTAGGGCGCGACATCAGCTTCTTCATCCAGTCAACGTTGAACCCGATGAACTCATACTTGCCTTTGACCGACAGCACCCCACGACGGACATTGAACCGATTGGCGTAACTCTTCATGTTTTCAATGGGACCGTTCAGAACGGCGATGAAGACATCGTTCTCTAGGTCAGGCATGAGCAGATGAGGAAGAGCTTCGATCAAGTGGGTTTGTGTCACCCCTAAGCCAGCAGCAATCGTTAACGCCTCGTCCTCAGAGTCGGCAATGATGATACTGATACCGTTTTCATTACGCATTTGGATGTCTCCTGAGAAATGTCTATCGGCATAAATGGGCAGCATGAGTTTGAGCCCATGCTGCCCGGTACAGGCGCCGTTGAAACGTATGCTTCGGACTCCCGTCGATGCTCAACCGTTTCGGGTTAAACGCTCGTGCTGGATCACCCCCTCACCTGACAGTATCTACTGCCTGTACATACAATAGGATCACCACTATCAGTTTTTGGTTACGACTCGGATCTATGGTTTGAGTAAAATCAAATCCACTATAAACAGGGGATACAGGCCAAGGCCTGTATCCCTTCCTTATTTGCTTTATATCTTTTATAGAGATCTACGGGATCTCGAGTGGCCAAATGATGTGTAGCTGCTCTCTTTATCTCATCTCGATTTATCGAGCGTCAGCCACTCTTCAAATCCACTTCGGGTATCTAGACATGTCTGACATCTCCCTGCTTTCCAAGGACCAGGTACTCGCCCTGGTCAACACGCAAAACCCAGGTCTTGACCTGACTTTCGAGAAGGTCAGCTTCGGTGAACCAGTCGCTGCAACGGGTGAAACCCCAGCACGTGACACCGAACTGGTCATGACCGGTATCCCGGGTAAAGGCTTCAAGAATACTGCCAAGATCGAATACAACCGTATCAACTTGGCTGACTTCGAGATCCAGATCCCTTCGCAGGTCCAAGTGGAAGGTGACGTTACCATCCAGCACATCCTGGACGGTTTCAACACGTTCTACGGCTCCAACCTGCAACTGGACGACGTGCGTTCGGACTTGACCCTGCCGGGCGATCTGACCAGCACTCCACAGCAGTTCACTCTGATCGCTGCTGCGGGCTCGTTCGCATACCGTGGTCAAGTGGTCATCAGCATCCAGCAGGCTGACCAGGATCTGAACACCGCCGTGACCAATAAGGTCCTGGACGGCCTCACCCTCAGCCTGTCCTAAGTGCTGGCTGGTTGAGCAGAACACTCGTCGGGGTCTTAGGGCTCCGACGATCCTAGTCGCTTAGAGAGAACCAACCATGTCAATCTACAGTCTCTCGCCAGATGAGATGGTGCGTGATCTGATCAACCGCGCCAATACACCGATCATCGCGTTTGATTCGACCAACCTCATCTTCGGTCAAGCCAGCACCGTCCTCAACAACCCAGACTCCAACACTACGGTGACGGCGCGTGGGGTGTACGCTGAAGACTATGCTGGTAAGGTGGCTCTTCTTTATGACCGTTTGGACTTGGGGGTGCTCTTCCGAGGAACCTACCGTCCAGAGTTCGCTGCGTTGGGTCAATCCACGCTGTACCGCCTCTTGCCTGAGCTGAATGCTGCATTGGGCATCAACCTCACCCAGAAAGATGTCCTCGACATCGACCTGAAGCTGTTGGCCGGTGGGGATCAGGTCACGCTGGAGCTGACGGCTAAACCCGGTAGCTTGGCGTACACCGGTTTCACTCGCGTCTTGTTCAACCGTAAGCAGCTCATGCTGACGAACGTGGTCACGACTCGCGAATACGCTGAACTGAAACACCCCGATCCAGTACTGGAAGGGTACGTCAGTGTCGGTCTCCTCACGTGGGGGCAGGACTTCTCGTTTATCTCCCCACAGTTGAAAGTGAACCGGTACGGTAACAACTACAAAGGTAGCTGGGTGGATCAGGCTGCCTTTCAGGCGGCACTCAGTGAATACTTCGGCATCGAGAACTTCCCAGGGATTGACTTCTCTGCGAACTCCAAGATGACGCTCCGTGATTATGCCACCAAGGATCATCCGGATGCCAGCCGTGAGTTTTCACGTGTAGTGGTCCAGACCCTCTTGCGCTCGAACGGTTACTCCGGGACAGCCTTCTTCCACTACAACCCTTGATCGGAGATGATCCATGTCTCTTTATAAAGACCCCGTCACGACACTCTTGAATGTCGTGGGGAGCAGTAACGGCGGGATCGTCCTGGACCCTGAGGATTATGATTTCATCAATCCCCAGTTGAACCAGACCGGTCAACACCCCAATCACAACTCGCACGTAACCATCCAGGCGAATAACACCGCAGCACCGTACCAAGGCACTGTGGAGATTTTCTACAACCGTCTGCTGCTGGAAGACCTGGCCAAGCTGGTTACCCTGACGCTCAAAGCGCCAAGCGTGACGAACTCACATGACCTGCTGCCGTTCCTGAATGCGCGCTTCGGTACCAACCTCGAAACCACTGACGTGGTCTTGGTTGATGCTGAAGACTTCACGGACTACAAGACCGTTCAACTGACTGCTGAAGCCAGCAGCTTGGGTTGGATCGGGACTGTCTCGGTGTCCGTGTCTCAAGGCGAGATCCCGTTGGAGAACTACCTGACCGTCACGGCATTGCCGGGTCTGGATTACCCAACCCCGTACGCTACTCTGCCATTTGCGCAGATGTACAGCTACTGGCGTGATTTCTCCGAGCACGTGGCGTACCTGAAGACACTGACGGTAGGCCAGACCATCCCTGAAGAATTGGCTACAATCCTGACCGGTGTGACAGGTGACACTTGGGCGTTCACGGGTTATGCCGAGTACAGTCTGCAAGGCGCTGAGATCCTGGCGGCTGGTTCCACAACGGACAACGGACTGTTCAACAGCAATTACGACTACGGTCTGCAAGTGCGGTTGGATCACGACAACGCGTACGGTATCACGGGCGACCTGATCATCCACTTCAGCGATCCGGTCGATCCGTTCGCCGAACCACAGTGAGGTGATGCATGGACGGTCGTCTAACTATCCTCCAGCTGATCAACGAAGCGAACAACACGCTGCGTCGGCCCCTCTCGCTGGAGAACGTGTCCCTCTCGCTGCCTGTAGCGAAGCTGGAGACCGATGTCCGTAACACGGGTGTCCAAGTCGCCGGTATCCACGGAAAGGGCTACAAGGGCCAGATCGAGATCTTCTACAACCGCCACGACCTCCCCAAGTTGTTCGAAGACGCAGGCTTGACGCCTAACCTTCGAACCAATGGCGAGATCACCCCGGCATGGATCATTGATCAGCTCAATGCGAAGTACGGCTTCTATCTGGAAGCCACTGACCTGAATGCGATCAATGTCCCGATCTTCGAGAACTTGGAAGAAACCAAGCCTATCGAGATCGTGGTCAAGGAGCAGTCGTGGAACTGGGCGGGTACGATTACCCTTGAGATGACGTACGGTAACCCATTGCTGGAAACCGTGGTCATCGTTCAGTTGCTGCCTGTGTTGACTCACCCCGTTGACATGACTGAACTCGGAACCCGTAAGTCTGGCTACGTCAGCGCTTACAACTTCGACTTCACTGCCTACAAGGACCAGCTCAAGATCGATCCGAAGACAGCCCGCTGGGCTAACTTCGATCAGGTCATGGCCGTGGGCCTGAAAGCCGGCATGCCAGCGTGGTACAACAACAGCGTGGTGGACATGCCAACCAGTGCTGTTCCGACTGCCAACCAAGCATTCGAACGGGTCATGATTCAGACTTACGCCGGTGGTGGCGTGATGGGTCCGATCTATTTCCATTACGATCTGAACTGGTGACTTCGTCCCTTTTCCTGAGAAGGTTTTAATCCATGGCTATTTATAGCAAAACGACCAAACAGATGGTCGTCGATCTGATCAACGAGGGTAACCCTCAGTTGCCATTCCAGATCAATGAAACCGACTTCGAGTTCAGTCTTCCCGAAGTCATCGTTGATCCAGGCAACGGCCACAACACCCGCATTCGAGTGATGGCCAAGCCGAATACCAACTACACCGGCAACGTGCTCTTGACGTACCGCCGTCTGGACATCGCACGTATCTTCAAGAACGTGACGCCACACGTCCAGAACTGGATTGCCAACACTGGCTCCAACGGTACCATCTTGACCACTGCACGTAACCTGCTGCCGCTGTACGGTGAGAAGTACGGGTTCAACTTCAACCCAACGGAATGGACTGACGTCAACCTCAACGGGTACAACGGCATCCGTGGCGACCTGTGGAACCTGACGCCGCTGGCCACCAACCTTGCGTTCGTGGGCACGCTGCCTTGCCGTTGGGAAATCGGCGAGCGGACTCTCGAGTCGTTGCTCCCTGTAGACCAGCTGGTAGGTCGTCGTTTCCCAGGCGGAAACGACTTCAGTGTTGAAGCTAACCATCGTTACTGGACACTGCCGGATGGATTCGACACCGACTACACGTTCGCCAAGGACTACTTAGAGAACACTTACCTGGCGACAAACAACGCCGGCGGTGTCCGTGCCAACGTATTCGTAGGCGACAATTACGGCGATGGTGGTGTAACAGCTCGTCGGTGGGTAGAGGATAACATCCTCAAAACACTGAAGGCACGAGACGGTTCGAACTACACCGTGGTCCAGCCGGCCGGACCGGCCGAAGTGGCCAATGCCATCAACACCAAGTACGACCTGACTGGTCTGGTCTGGCAGCGCTACGCCCTTCCTCACCCGGATGTCCCAGAAGCCAACTCCGAGTTCTACAACCGAGTGGTTGTGCTGGATACGAAGCTCAGCTTCAGCGGCACTGGGTTCGGACCGTCGACGCAGCGTGCATGGGCTACCGGCAAGCTTTACTTCCACTACAACGTGTAATAGGACTGAGCCATGTCGATCCATTACGGTTCCAAGCAGAGTTTGGTGAATTACATCAACACTGCTAACGGCTCCAGCCTCACGGTTGATGAGCTGAACTTCGGGACTCCACAAGAGACCGAAGGCACGTGGCGAGAAGGTCTGGTGGCAGGTAACACTGCCATCAAGATCACCGCCAAACCTGAGTCGTTGTTCCAAGGTGCTCGGGTGGTCACGTACGACCGCCTGAACCTGAACGACTTCCCGGAACTCTGCCCGTTGTCAGTCAAGGTTTACGAGCCGACCAAATTGTCTGACTTCTTCCCTGCATTGTTCCGTCGTTATGGTCTGGTACTGTCGCCTGAAGATTTCGTCGACGGTCCATTCAGCTACGCTGGCGCAGGTGCTGAAGAGATTGCACTGGTGGCCAAGCCTGAAGCCATTGGCTGGACAGGTTCTCTGGCAGTGACTGTGCAAAGCGGTCAGGCAGTACTGAGTCAACACCTGACTACCATTCAATTGCCGGGTCTGAACTACGCAGTGCCGGGTGACGGTACCACGGGTTCTGCTTTGACCTACATGTACGGTCTGGACTTCACGTCGCAGAAATCTGTGCTCGAGACGTACCAAGTCGGTACCATCTTGGGTGCTGGCGACACCGCGCTGCTCGATGCCATCAAGGCAGTGGATACCAACGCCGGTAAGTCTCTGTGGAACCTCGACCCTGCACAATTGACCTGGTCGCTGGCAGGTGCTGAGGTGGTTTACAGCGGTATCAACAGTGGCGTACTGCCAACCAATAGCTCGTACAAGTACGTGCTGGGTCTGTTGATGCGTGCCAACGTGACCACCCCACCGGGCGTGTTCTACCTCCATTACGACGACCCGGTCGATCCGAACGAGGTCTGAGTAATCGACCCTGGGCAACCGGGGTCTCTACAAAGGTAGTGACACATGTCTATTTACTACTCTAAGCCTCAACTCCAGTTGCTGTTGGATTTGATCAACGAGAGCAACCCGGGTCTCCTTGAGATGCGTGATCTGGTCAACTCACGGTTGGGCGTTCCATTCGCTCGTACTCCGGGACCGGGTGAGATTCAAGACACGTCGATCGAGTTGTATGCGCTGCCTGGTTCGTTCTACATCGGTAAGCGCATCGTCCATTACCGTCGCATTCAGTTGAACAAGCTGTTCGCTAACGTGATCTTTGATATCGACGAGTGGGCTGCTGGTAACTTGCCGAAGGCTGATTGGATTCGTCTGATCAATGAGCGGTACGGTTTGAAGTTGGATGTGACCGATGTGCTGGCTGGTTACGGCGCTGCTGCCAGTGGCGATTTGTACACTATCTCCGTGGACGCATCGTCCGTTGGCTATGCCGGCAACTTCCGCCTGCGTTGGACACGAGGCAAACGGACGCTGGACCAGATCATTCCGCTTACGACCATGACAGGCTTGTACTGGGACGCTAACTATGTCCAAGGCAAACCCCTGATGAACTTGGTCGGCATGCCGATCGACTTCAGTCGGTTCAGCGGTGCTACGGGTATCGCAACGGGTGCGGTGATCAGTGCCGCCTCGTCTGATATCCGTGCCATGGCAGAGTGGTTCTCCGCCTACACCGGTAAGACCATCGACCCTCGGATCGACCATACTCAGGTAGGCGGGATCGGTGGTCTGACCATCACTCGCTTCACGTTGCCAAGCGCCAACCTGCCAGAAGCCAACGCTGCGAAGTTCAACCGTGCGCTGGTGATCACTCCTCAGGCCGGTAGTTGGTTCTGCGGTAAAATCATTTGGCATTACAACGCATGATGAGGACGCCTCATGGCTCTGGTACAGGACAGTAAAGCCGACTTCGTGTTGGCCCTGAACCGGGAAAGTGCGACCGCGCTGTCGGAGACCGGCCTGACATTCAGTGTCCCGTCTCCCGGCGTCGGTAATCTGGCGCAAGTCCGTCTCACCTCCAAGAGCGATTACACGTTCCGAGGGACCAAGGTGATCGAATATCACCGACGTGACCTTGCCACACTGCCCGGCATGTTCCCCGTTTATCCTCGCATGGACCCGAAGGCAACTCTCTATGAGATGCTGACCTCCTTGCGAGACTCGGGGGTGTTATTCACCACGGATGACCTGGTCGATGGACCGGTAGTCACTCGTCAGGACGGCAATTACGAAGTCCAGCTCACGGCTAAGCCGGCCTCCCTTGCGTGGTTCGGCACTGGCTTGCTGATCTTCCAGAACCTGCCTCCTATCTCCTTGGCGATCAAGGAATTCAACCTTACCTGGAGTTGACAGATGAAACCCAACTGGACCAACTACTTCTTTCACACCGACTTCTCGGAAAGTGCCGAGAGCTTGGCTGGAATCGAAGTGGCAACAGAGATCCGCTTGGACCAGCGCATGGCTCTGGTCAGCATCCTCTCTGCCACCGATACTGGTGAAGGCAAAGACCTCTGGGTCGTTGAAGGTAACGACAAAGAGTGGAACCTGTCCACCGCCTCCGTTGCATACAACGGCAAGAACAGTCGTGACTTCGCGACCAACTCCAAGTACTCCCATGTACTGGTGCTGAAGTTCGGTAGCGACTCTGTTCAACCGACAGGTCGTCTGTACCTGCAATACAACCTCGTCGTGGAGGACTGACCATGTCCGTAGTAAATATGTTCTCCTTCGACCAGTTCCCCACCCGGACACCTCTGTCCCAGGCGATGTTCGACGCTGAAGACTACAGTCTACTGACCATGAGCCCCTCTCTTGGCGTCATAGACATCCAAACGCTCAATGGTCGTCAGTGGTGTACAAGTACGTTCAGCTACACCGGCACAACGGCAGCAAGTTGGCGCTGGACACGACTCTCTAGCGGGAAGACGTTTCGCCAAGCGTTCGGCAATCCTTCAGTAATTACCAAGGGCGTAATCGCAGCTCGGATCTTCATCACCGCTGTCGGTAAGACGATATTCGATACCGCGTACGGGACCAGCTCTTCGTTCTTCTGGAACCAATCATCGTCAGTCGACGGCAACATGCTGGGGAACATTCCTGCGGGCGAGCATTTCATTGAATGTGAATTTGACTTCGTGAACCTCAAGGTCAGGTCTTATCTCAATGGGGCCTTGTTCGCTGAAAGTTCTGTCCCGACCCTGACTCTCGATCAGACGTTCAGTTTGGGTTTCCATGCCATGTACCCTGGAAACGGTCCGTCGGGAGTTATTGGCTACACTACCGACCTGTATTTCACCTACGACAACCAGAACGGCGAGATCGCTGGGCGTCTAGGCCCGGTCAAAGTCTACAACACTCCGGTGGAAGAGATCGAGATCCCTCAGAGCTGGAAAGGCGGGGACGATGCCATTCAAACCTACGCCCTGAAAGACGGTGGTACGTGGGACGCGGCGGTCATTTTCCCGAAACTCTCCACTGAGTCGGACTTCACCGGACAGTACAAGATTGAATGTACGCCAGCGCTCACTACCGGCACGCCAAACACCCTGCTCGGTGAAAGTGTGGCGCGTGCTGCTTGGACCGCCACTGCCAACGCCGCATTGACGATCACCATCTCCAGTCCGGTAGCAAGGAAGGTGTCTGGTTACGTTCTCCAAGGCTACACCCTAGGGAGTGGGTTCTTCGATTCATGGAAGTTCCAAGGCAGTCAGGACGGCACTACTTGGGTCGACCTCGATGTACGTGCGCCTGGACAGGCTGCCTACTTCCAAGCGGTGGCAAACCGTGTGGTTGCGTTCAAGTTGACGCCTGACAAGGTAGGTAGCTATAAGCAGTACCGTCTGGTCAGTACCGGCAACGCGCTGGTATCGGGCCGGGTCGACATGTTCCAATTCAACGTCCTCACCGATCCTGCCGACTTGTTCGACAACAACGTCCGACCTGCACTGTCGCGTGTCGCCAACGCTAACATCAGCGACTACGACTCTCCGGTCATGCGTGCAGCCATCGACGAATCGGAAGGCGCAGTCGGCTTCAAGATCCCAGAAATCGGTCCTGCCGATATCTTGGCGGTCAAAGTAGGGATTGTAGCCCGTAAGGATCAAGGTAGCTCTGAGCACTTGGTTGCCAAGGTCAAAGTGGGGGCAGATGAAACCACCCCTGTTGACTATGAGCTGAAGTCTCACGCTGAGGGTGTCCTGCCTCTGGCAATGTTGCAGAAAGCTCCCGGCGGTGCAGCCTGGACCAAAGAAGCCCTGGAATCTCTCCGGGTTGTAATGAAAACCAAACGTGGAGCCAACTGATCATGTCTATCAGAGAAATCCTCGGTGCTGACGACTTCCCGGCCGGCACCCGCTACCCGACGTATCAGTTGCTTGGCAAAGGCGTCCTCCCGTCGACTAACCAAGGCGTGTCTTCGGCGAACACTTCGATCGCTACCCTCAACGGGCGTAACTGGCTGCGGGTCACCGGCATTGCAGCGCCAAGCGTGACGTCCCTCTTGTCGGCGGCCAAGATCACCGTTGCCGAGATGAAGACCAAGAAGATCTACGGCGGGTTCCGCTACTGCGTGCCGAACAACAACCTCACCAAAACTACCGATCCGATCCTGCGTATCGTCTTCACAGGTCCTGGTGCTGCCTACAGCCTGCTCCTCGAAAACGACCTTCAACGCACCACCGACGAAGTGTACATCAAGTACATGATCGACGTGGCGAACCTGACCGCTTCGGTCTGGGTTGATGGTACGTTCATTCGTAGCCAAGTGCTCGGCGCGAACGTTCCGACCCTGACGGACATTCAGATGATCTACGGTCAGAACTCCACTGCCAGCACCGTCGAGAACCACCACTACAACGACTTCTACTGGGAAGTAGACACGTTCGATGTAGACGGTATCCAGGCAGGTAAGTTGGGGCCGGTCAAAGCCAAGTCGGCTAAGGTCTCTGGTACTGTGTTGGCTGCGGGCTGGTCGGTATCGGACGGCTCTAACCCCGACACCGTGTTGGACACACTGGGTCTGGCGCCGAACACTGAACTCACTCCGACGGTTCGTACGTCCCCTGACGAGTCGGTATCGAGCATCGGGTTCGCCAAGCCATCGGCTGAGCTGGCTATCAAAGCAGTCTCTATCGAAGTGTTCGCTTATCGCGATACCGGTACTGCACCATCGCTTCAAGCCCAGCTCAAGCAAGGCACGACTCTCGACACCAAGAAGACGTTCACGGTTCCGACCAACGACTTCAACCGTGGGGCCGTGTCTGACCGGATCGGGTGCTTTAACGTCGACCTGAATGGTCAAGCATGGACCAACGATTCCATCGACGCACTCACCCTGCTCGTTAACTCCAAAACTGGAGCCTGACCATGGCCGATGCCGCTAACCTGAGGTCCGTCCGGGTTCAATACCTGGTCGCCGATGATTCGCCGGCTCTGCTTCGAGACGTACGCCTTCAAACGCTGGAAAGCGATGCCAGTCCTGCTGGCATCCGTAGGCTCACTGGTCAGATCTTGACGATTGCCAAGGACCCGTTGAACTTGCGCTCTGCCCGAGCACAGTTCGCGGAAGATTTCCGTAACCCTGCGAGTATTCGTCGTGTTACGACTCAGTTCTTGGTGATCGAAAAGTATCCGGTGAACCTACGGGGTATTCGCGCCCAGTTCATGGAGGCTGCTGCAAGCCCGACGAGCATTCGTCGGGTTAATACGCAGGTGATGGTTCGTCCACGTGACCAACTCAACATTGCCACCGTGCGTGTGCAGTATCTGGAGGTCGACAACTCGTCCCCAGACTTCAGTCTTGTTGCATGGCCAAAGCTGCTTCAGATTATCAACGACACCAACGGGTTTGCGTTTACGCAAGCGATGCTGCTCCCTGGCACCCCTGAGGTGAACACCAATCCACTGTACTGGAACACCAAGCTGTTGGTGACCGCTACACCGCTCTCAGGCTTCTCTGGGTCGATGTACGTCTACTATCAGCGCTACCCTATCAGTGAAGCGTTCAACAAGCTGGCACCGCTGCTGGACTTGACTGGGAAGAACACCGTTTACGATGTCCTGCCTCAGCTTAATGCCAACTACGATCTGGCTCTGACCTCCGCTGACGTGGAAGACGGTCCGATCGACAAAGCGACCAACTCGTTCAAGTTGAAGGTGAAAGCTGGTTCGTGGTTCTTCCTGGAAGGGACAGAGTTCATCTACCAGAACATCTACGACATGCGCGACGTGTTCAGCAAGGTCGACCTGAACGGCTGGGATCTTCCTCCAACCACAGGCGGCATCAAGAACGCGATTGTAGGAGTCAATGGTATCTACGACGTGTACGCAGACGACGGCTCGACCTTCAAAGCGTATTGCGACATGACTACTGATGGCGGCTACTGGATTCAGGTGGGTCACTGGACCGGGACAGTGCCAACAGCGGCCGATCAGATACTCAACAGTGAATGTATCGTGAAGGGTCTGGACATCCAAGGGTTCACCACTGACCCGACGAATCGTCCAGTGATCAAGGCAGGTAGCCTGAAGAACATCGCTGAAGAATGGATGCTTCAACATGACAACCCAAGCTGGATCGCCACCTTCGGCACGTGGCAGGTCGGTAAGACTGTCCCGGCAACCACACCGCTCTGGAAAGCTGCGGACCCGGTTCCGGTCAGAACCTCGATCGGTAACAAGAACCTCTACGGCCAACGGTCTGGGTGGTACTTGGATACAGCGATGACCGACAACTTCGGCTTCTTCACTACGCTTGGCCCTGGTGGTCCGTGTGGTGGTGCAGGTACGGCAGGCGGTAACCGGATGTGCCCAATTTCCGACTTTGCGGGAAGTTGGGGTGCGCATTGTGACTACACGTACAACAAGCGTCTCTTCCTCCGGGCAACAAACTACAAGCCGTAATTCGGCCATAGAGGAGGGGCAATTGCCCCTCCTTATTTTTGCCTGTCTGGCTGGGAATTATTTACGGCGTATCCTATGAGGTCGGAAGTTTCGATCTTTTTCGTACACCCTGCATTGGAGATCACCATGCAAATCGACATCGCAAAAACTGGTCTGGAGAACATTCTCCTGCTGGCCAACACCACCAACAGCCGTACTCTGACTGCTGCTGAAGTGGACATCAGTGCTGTTACCACCTGGGTTGACCCACAAGGTACCAACACTCGCAACACCGAGGTGACCTTCAGTGCCAAAGCTGGCAGCGTCACCTACAAAGGTTCTCAGGTTCTGCGTTACACCCGTAACTCCCTGAGCGCCATCGAAGCCATCCTCGAGCTGGGCGAGTTCCAGTCCGAAGAAGGTTCGACCATCGCTGACGTGAAAGCGTTCGCTGTTGCTGCTCTGGGCCTGGCCGCCTCCGACGTGGAAATCGTCGAAGCCGAAATGCCGATCTGGGACGATGGCACCGTGGACGGCGAAACCGCTCCACTGACCCTGCGTGCCATCAACGGCTCGTACCTGTACACCGGCGAAATCACCGTGACTGTGGTTGAACCTGTGGACGGTCGTGAGCGCATGAGCACCGTGTACGCTACTCAAGACCTGACTGGTTTCGACCTGCCTCCGGCTGAGTAAGTAACACTGCTCGACGCAACATAGAGCGAGGGCCTAGGCCCTCGCTCTTTATGCCGTTAACCCAGAAGGTTGAGGATCAAGCCGTCCAGTCGTTTGTTGCTGACTGCACTGTTCAGATCAACGTCACCGTTGTCATTAGGCATCTCCCACGGAACCCAAACACCGTCAATCTTGTTGTACCCTTGGAGCACGTTCTGGTAAACGCCGTCTACCCGAACAGCAACGCCAGTGGACTCAGGATACGTTCCCTGTTTAATACGCATGACGCACCTCGCTTACTGCTGAGGCGGCTGAATGGTCAGCCAGATGTCACCATCGTTGCCAACAGCGTTGTCAGGTTGCTGGGTGCTGACATGCAAGTCACGCATAGCCATGGATTTGACGCCACCGAGTTTTTCTTTCTCTTCGGTGGTGTAATCTTCAGTAGAGAGTTGTTTACCCTCAACCTTGTCGACCTTGCCGCCCAGTGCTTGCAGGACTAGGCCCGCATAGCGACTGATGGACGCTTTGATAGCAGTGATGTTCATTGAGAGATACCTTCAGGCGCTGAATAGAAGAAGCCACATAAAATACCCAATCCCTTGGAAAACAAAAAAAAGAAAAGGGGATGACCCTTTTCTGTTAAGCGGTGAACTTGAAGACACAGGTCTTCTCGGAATGCTCAGCGGTATCGTAGAACTCTACGTGTACGCCGATGTCGCTGATGGCAACTTCCAGAATGACACGGGAAGCCATCTTGCGAGCGATCAAACGTGCGTGCAGTTTCGACAGACCGGCTTTAACCAGTTCTACATAGTTGTCGATCATGCGGATGTGTTTAAGAGTGTACATGGTGAATCTCCTACAATGGTTAATGAATAAGGGACTCCTTACTCATGGCTACAATGTAGGGTTGAAATAAATTCGAATCGGAATAGAGAGGGGACCGAAGCCCCCTCTCCTTATGCTGCCTCGAAGTGACTGGCTGCGAAAGCCCGTACTCCGTAGTAGAACATCCCAGCACGCCAACGGGCAATCCCTTCACTGCGCAGTGCACGGTAGAAGATCTCATCCGCTTGCTCACGAGTGGGCTTAACACGTTCGCCATTGACGACGATTGTACCGCCACTGTAGAGCCAGTCATGGATGGTTGCTGACTTGTCCCCGTAGTCTGCAAGCAGAGCGTACACAGGGAACAAGACGATGTTACGCAACGCATCCAAGGAGGCGTAGTTGGTGACGAAGCCCTTCGGTGCCGTGACCAGCCCGTAGACCTCATCGTTGTACGAGAAGTCGTCCAGCATCAAGTACTGACGCTTACCGATCTCCCGGGTGTCGAAGTTGGAGAACTTAGGAACAAGATCCAGGCTCGACGAGTATTGCGGCAAAGCAATGTCCATAATGCGCTCCTCTAGCCAGCGCTGTATTCTTGAGTCTTCCACACCCCAACCTCTGGCCTCAATACGACAGCACCTGACGTAGTGTCAACCATCGCAAAGGTCCAGTACGACGGAGTGTTTGCGGGAGTGTTTGTATTGGACACTTTCAGAGCGTAGTAGCGGCTCTGTGTGAGCGTAATGATGGCTGTCTGACCGCGACCAGGAGCATTGACTTTCAACTCCCCGTCAACGTAGAACTCAAAGATGTCATCTGCCTGACTGAACACCTGATAGGTACCCGCAGGCAAGAACACGTTGGCGTAGTAGTCCAGCTTGAAGTTGGCCGGTACCGATTCCGAACCGTACACAGGCGAGAACAACAGGTTACCGAAATCAATCGGTTGTCCGTTCACTGGGTTAGGCGGTTGCCAGAAGGCAAACGTACCCGTGGCTGCCCAAGGGCGAGCATTCACGGTGTAAGGTCTAGAAGCAGCGTTAGGCAACACCATGGACGCCAAACCTTCGTTGTTGAAGTACTCCCCCAAGAGCTTCAAGTTGATCGGCATGTTGAGCTGCTGCTTGAGTCCCAACCAAGGAACGCCCGCAGAGATCTCAGCGATCATGGCCCCGACACGTTTAATGTCAGTCAACGCCGGTTTGTACGCACGCAGGACTTTCATGATCTCAGACAGATCACGCTTAGCCTTGATGGCAGGTTGGAACCGCTTGATGGTGATCGTACTGGTCATGGTCAAGGGTGTAGTCAGGCCCACGCTGAACGTATCGCCATTCTGAACCTTCACAGGTCCAATGCCAGCTCCGTCCCACGTCTGAACCGTACCGCCCGCTTGGGTATAACTGAGGGTGCCGACACGAGTACCGTTCTTGTAAACGATGCCCGCGGCGTTCTCAGCCAAACTCCCGGCGATAGCCGTCTGAATCAGCGATTGGTTCTTAGCGCCCACGTCCAATTGTTGCCCGTTGTCCCTGACTTGGGTTCCGTCAGAGAACGTAACCTTGAACGATACGACGTTGTACTCAATCTTGTACGGAACGACCTCACCGGAGTTGAGAACGGCCGCTACTCGAATGATGGTCTTGCCGTTACCGATGGCAAACGGCTGCACCTGTCCTGGAGTCAGAGAGGTAAAGGAAGCCACCTGCACCCGACTTTCAGACCCGCCTGCTGAGATGTACTCGTCGTTGGTCATACCGGCGTACAGAGGATGGTCACCGTACGTGCTTCGCAGGAAACCTACGTTCACAGGCGTGCGGTTATAATCCCCGCTGAAGAACGCACCAAACTGCGTGATGAGTTTGTTCGCCGTCCAGAAAAAGGCAGCACCCAGTGCAGTGTTGTTAGCCTGGCTGATGTTGGCAATGACAGGACCGTGGTCAGTCACGACGATGAGGCCGTTACCTGCCTCACGATACGCCACCAAGTTTGCCATGCACGCGTCTGTCATATAGGCGGTAGCACCTGAGGCGGACGACATGAACAACACGCAGGCATACTGATCCAATTCCGCTGCCGTACATCCAAGAGCACCGCCGACATAGTCAGAGACGTCCTTGAATGTTGGAGTAAACCCTACCGCCGCACAGAGCCTTACAAAGCTGGTGTTGAATCCATTCGGTGCAGTGCTCTTGACTGAGTAGTTAGCCGCCGCGACGGCATCACCGAGGATCAAGATATTACGGTTACCTGCCGTAACCTTCTTCTGGTTAGCCACCCAAAGAATCGCGTTGTACAAGTACTTAAACGACGCAGAGAGCTGTCCACGAGGGTCATACAGCGTCTTTTGCAGGTTGGTGTACCCAGAGGCCCCAACTTCGGTAGACGAGCTGTTAGGGAGGTCAATGACGTCCTTAAAGATGGTCGCCTTGATGTTGCCGTTACGATCCAGAATGTAGATGTCACGGAACCGCGTGTAGAAGTCCCCTGCTACCTCACCCTCGTACGCCATCGACCACTTGATGAACGTCTGGCCGGCACATGGCGAGAGGTCGAACTCACGGTGGTACCATTGGTTAACTGCACGGGTACCGAGGTCTTGAGCAGGGTGGATACGGATACCGTTCTGATCCTTGACCAGCGGTTCACCTGGAGCACCCCAGTCACGTAAGGAGTAGGTCCCTGGGAATTGTGCAGGGTCATTGGCTGTGATTGCGTCAATACCTACCTTGGCATCGACACTATTCTGGGCCATGTCATACACCAGCTTGTCACCGATGGCAATGGTAACGTTCTTGTTGCTGAATGCGTTGTAGTAATAGGCGTTGACGCCCTGAGCGACACCGGTACAAGTCGCTCTGAACTCCATGGAGATCGAAGCGTTGATGCCTTGGATCGGTGCCACGTTGTTGTAGAACTTCGGGAAGCCTCCGTCATAGACCACGTTCCCGTTGCCGTCCTGCGTTACCGCAATGAACGGGTTCGGTGGAACTAGCTGGTCATACGCCACGTACTTGGAGATGGACGGAGGTGCCCCGTTGACGCTGAACTGCAAACTCTGAACGTTGCCGCTCAGGATCATGTTTGCAGTGAACGGCGAGAGGTAGTAGCCCTCTGCGACGTCAAAAGAAATATCGGCCATGACTCAGTCCTTACAGTGGGTGCACGAGGACTTTGACGTAGAGGTCGATAGCCCCGCCGGATTGGTTGGCGATCATCACGTAGCGCTCATCTTTGAGGCCGTAACTGATCAGGGCTTCTGCGTTGGCGTACGCGTTGAACATCGGCGAAGCACCGTTGGTCTCTTTGGCCCGGATCGAGATCTCAGCCGTCTTCTTGTCGAAGGCAGCATGGCCAGCACCCAGCAGAGTCTGCAAGTCGTACTGCTTCACACCATCCACAGCGACCGTGACGTACTCATTGACCGCAATGGCAGTCTGAGCTTTGATGTCGATCAATGTGACGCCAGTGATACGACCTTTGGCATCTACAGTCACTTGAGGGATCTGAGTCGCTCCGCCGTAAGTACCCGCAGCTACACCGGAAGCACTCAGAGTGAATGCAGCCGTAGCGTTAGCATTGCCGTCGAAGTTCACAGACCACGAACCATCTCCCGTCAAGGAGATTGAACGAGCAGTTGCCAGTCGGGCAGGCAATGGAATGCGAGCAGCGTTGAAGACGCCTGTGGTGACCTTGGAGGCATCCAGCGCAGGAATGCGAGCCGTGTCAAAGGCACCGGTGCCAATCTTGGCAGCGTCGAGCGTAGGGATGTCTGCGGCGATCAACAGCTCACCGCCGATCACCTGGCCTTTGGCATTGATGGTGACTTTAGGGTAGACCCCAGCAGCCACAATGTTCGGGAAGGTGACGGCGATACCAACGTTACTTCCGCCATGGATGCTGGCAGAGCCGAGAGCATCATTGGTCAGCGAAAGGGTGAAGGGGTTAGTGAGACGCGCGGCACTCACAGAGGCGGCAGTCTTGTCAAGCTTGCTGTCCACCCGCAAGGCAATGGCAGACAGCAAGCCTGCGAGTTTCGTTTTCAGTATGTCGAGGCTGGGCGGCATGATTTACTACCTTGGTTGAGCCATGGTCGGCCGTTAAAAAGAATCTGTACATAGGGATACCTTGGAAAAAATAAATGGCGAGACGGCATAGAGGCGGGCCTAGGCCCGCCTCTTATTAATGATGGCGGCTCTCTTCCCAACGGATGAGCGACGACTTGTGCCAGAACGGTGAACGGCCCTTGAAACGATCCGGTGCAGGGAACGCAGCAGCATCACCAGGAACCCGACCGTCACGATAACGGTTGAGTGTCGTTGGGGACACATTCAGACGGTCACACACCGCATTGATGTTCATGAAGTCTTGCCAACCTTCATTGAACGAACGGGAGTAGAAACGGTCAACCGCATCCACTTCGTCATTGATGGATTCGGCCCACTGACGGTTCATGGCAGCGTGGGTGTTCTTCGGCAGACTGTCAATGAAATGACGAGCCTTACCAACGACCACTTCCAAGATGCTTTTGAACCGCGTAACCGTACCCTGACGCAGCAGATGTCCATCGGCCTGTACACCGGCTGTCTGACAATCAATGGCCAGCAGCATGGATTCATTGACGATCCGTAGACCGACTTTCATCCCGCCATTGCCATGATAGATCACCAGCTCATGCTGACCACGAGGCCCGAAGATCTCATCGTTAGCACCATGGTGTTCGACCACGCGGTGGACGTCACGAACCATGTTGGTGTAGACCTCCATCATCATCAGCTCTTTGCCCCACAGGTGCAGGTGCTCGCGTTGACGGATGGAATCAAGTTTATCGGCAGGAACCAGAGCCAAGGCATTCCCTGTTAAGAACTCTTCCAGTTGGTACATCGTGTCTTTGCCTTTCTCCACAGGAACCACAGTGCGGATGACTTCCACACGGTTAGCTGCTGCGTTGAACTGCACAATGCCTGGGGTGGTTTTTACATTCATGGTGATTCTCACGTGGTGAGGAAAGGAGGACGTGGGTCCTCCCTCCTGTTACTTGGTGTATATCGGGTAGCGTCCGTTTGCCATGATCGAATAGATCGACTCGGGATTGACGCCATGTTCTTTACGAGCGTACTCCTTGAGCTGAGCAATGGCCCAGTCCTTAGAGACGCCGGCTCGTACCTTGAACCAGAAACTGGCCTGGAGCGACAGAGTGTGCGTATCGCTACGCACAGTGAAGTCAGGTCGAGCATTGGCCACCGGTACGATCAGTTTGAGATCGCCCATGTTGCCCCCTTAGAAGAACACTTCACCACCGAGTTCGTGCAAGCAGAAATACATCGGCTTGAAGTCAGTCTCAGAGCACAGGAAACCAAACCCAGCAGGCAGAGCCGACAGAGGATGGTAACCGATGGCATTGATGAAGAACGCCATTTCTGGCTGTGCTTTGACACGGTACGCTTTGGCAGCCTTGAACTTGTCGACTTTGATCAACGAGAGCTCTTTGGCTTTCTTGAGCTGTACCTTGATGCGCGTGCCTTTACCGAAACTGGCTTGACGCAAGTCAATGACCGCATCGTCCAGTTCCGATTCGTCAACGACTGGAGCCCCTGGGACCTCAGTCATTTTCGTTTTCCTCAGCACGACGATCTTCTTCAGCCATGGAAGCAGCTTCTTCGTCGTTGTAGTCTTGCATTTCAGCCTCGGAGAGAAGCTTGGTGCGGATGGCAACATTGTCGAGGCCCTTGAACTCGCCTTTCTGGTCGCGTTCCTCGAAGCCAGGAACAGTGGTAGGGTCAAACTGATCACCCTGATCCAGGATGTGGTCTACAGCGGATTGACGTTCGGTCATTTCATTTCCTTAACGGTGATAACCACCGCGTTGCAGGTGAGGGATTCGCTGGCTGCGCGGAAGGCGCTTGGGTTCCAGCGTTGGGATGCGTTGGTAGATCGGATTGGGCACTTCATACTGTACCGTCACCTGATCGCCAGGTTCAATTCCCGCTGGCATGTGTACGTGACCGTGTGCATCAGCACGGGCGTAGTAATGCTTCCCGTCATCCGGGACATGGTCAGCGTAATGAAACTCGACAGGGTTAACGAGAAGCTGTTTGATTTGGTTCACGCCATGTTCTCCAGCAGCTCAGCAAAACGACTGTTGAGTTTGACGATGTCCTCCTTCTCAAAGATCAGGAATTGGACTTCATCGCCGTCATAGCAGCCGTCACGGCCAGTGTAGTGGAAATCAGTGGGCACCGACATAGTCGGATCACGTTCCATTTTGTGGATGTTGTCCCACAGTTCGTCCGAACCACCGCACTCCATGGCACCCGTGCCAGAGATGGCATCGTAGTTCCAGTCGTTGTGGTTCTGACCCTCACTGTGAGGGTACTTGATGTTGATCCCTTCTTCAGGCGATCCCTTGTGGACTTTCGAGTACAACACTTGCCCTGGGAGAGCTAAGAATTCGGCACGGTTGACAATGCGCATTTCAACTCCTTAACGAGTCTTTCAGCCTCGGCTTCCATGTCAGGCGTCACGTCAGCATCGACGTAGCCTGCGTAAGAACGCCACGATTGGTTATCCTCATCGAAGTCATCCAGTCGACGTTCGATGGTTTCACGCAACGGTTCGTAGATAGCCACGATCGGAGCGAACTGCTCCTTGGTCAAACGAGGGCGCGGGGTAACATTACCCAACGCCTCCGCAAATCCGAGGCTGATGTTGTTTTCAGGTGCTTCGTCGACAACGAGGTTCCATTGCCATGCGACGAAGTCCTCGAGCGTGTACCCCGGAATACTGCTCATTTCAAATCCTCAGTCCATTGGCTCTTCTTCGTCCACTGGTTCGTCACCCGGGTCCGTCACATAACCGCCGACTCTTGGCATAGTCCGGATCATGGCCTGAGAGGATGCTGACTCTGGGTCAGTCAACCACTGAGTGAATGCAACATCGTAATTCTGAGGTTTGCCCTCATCGTCGATGCGAACAACCGCACGACCCTCACTGTCGAAGATCTTGTAGCCTTCGTGTCCCAACTGACCGAGGGTGGCTTTCACACCAGCCCCAACGCCCAAGTTGTAGATAGCAATGGTTTCTTCCGTGACAGGGATTTGTTGTTCACCACGGATGTCGTGGAAGATACCTGTCGTTTGAGCCTGGTCATGGGCAGCATCACATTCAGCACGGTGACCCATCCAGCACAGATCTTTAGTCGTTTGGCGCATTACTTCAACTCCCAGAGCGGTTTGAGTTTCAGGTCCGTAACGAACCCTTGGTTGTGGCGGACAGACATCAGATCCTCGTACGTGATCAAGACACCACCGCAATACTTGATGATGTAGCGATGGAAGTCATTCTTCTCATCGAACTTCGGTTGATCTTTCAGGCCCCAGACAGACCCCCTGGCATGACGACCATGGCGAGAACGCAGTTCACTGAACACGTGATCACGCAACGGCCCACCCCAAGGAATCATCCCTTCGAAGCGTGCCTTCTCGTGGTACGCAATCACGCCTTCGCAATCGCCCTGATTGGTCCACCAGATGTACTCGCCAGCCGGATCGGCATCTACAGCATGTGCCGGATCTTTTAAGATTGACTCGGGACCCGACCACGCTTCCGTGAGCTGATTGAAGCGGTCCATGTCAACACTGCTGGTGACCAGTGCGTTGAACGTGCGCAGTTGGTTGGAGTACCAGATGAACTCAGCCTGTTGCTGGTCCCTGATCTCTTGCGGTCCTTCCAGCCACAAGTGGTTGAACCGACGGTCGATCAGACGACGCAGACCGAAATCCAGACGACTCATCAACACCAGTGCTTCACGGTTATCGACGAACGCGAACTCATCGCAGTACCTACGATGACGGTCGAGGAACTCGAACATCTCATCGAGACGTTCTTCAGTGTCCTTGTCCATGAGCTCCAGAGTCACCAGAGTCCAGTTAGGCAGTTCTTCGAGGATGAACGCATTGAGGTCGTCGTGCTGCTTCTGCAACGCAGGCAGATCGCCAGCCCGGTCAGTTTCCAGGCCTCGGTTGTATTCGGTGATGAATGCAATCACATCACCCCAGACGTGGAACGCATCCTTCTTGCGGCTGACGAACTCGTGGTGGAGTTCTTGCTTCTTCCAGCTCAGGGCATAAATGGCGTACGACATCTCAGACCTCCTTCTGGGATGGATGGGCAACGATTCGCATCGAAGCCAGGTAGTCATTGTACTTCGTGACTGCCATCTGCAACTCCTTCACGAAATGCTCTTGATCACTCATGGCTGCGTACGACACACAGCGCCGTGCCTTCCGGTCAATGTCGTGAACCATGCCGCTCAGCTCAACAACCCGAGCACGAGGGTTACTTGCCATGGCCAATGCGCGAGTGACCTCACTATCTCGCACGATCTCGAGTGCCTCATCGATGAGGTCGCAGATCGACGGAGGCAACATAGCCACACATTCCAGAGAGCAACCACTGAACATGGAATCCAGCTCACGGTGCTGGTGATCGAGTTCGATCTCACGGAAGGAACGTGCCGCTTCCATGTCAGGTTCATGCCCTTCGATCGGCGCCATTTCAGTCGTATACATCAGCTCCAGATCGTCCGGGGTGCGGCGATTAATCTTCTCCTGGAGTTGAGCGGCGAGAAACTTGAACAGGTCGACCTTGACTTCTAGCGTGGTCTTGCCGAACGTCAGGAAGCGGGTGTCATGGACAGCCGATGCCAAAGTCGTAGGCGACTGCATTGGGAATTCATCAAGGCCGAGAGCGCTTGGGTGGTGAGCTTTGAGCAGGTAGATACCGTACGACATGGTGAGATTCCTAGGTGATTATTCGGTTGGTTTGCCATCACGGCGATTAAAGCGTTCGACAGTTTCTTTCAGATGAACCAGCAAGGCAATGCCCTGCTCGGCGTAGAACGTCACTGTCATGCGCTCTGTGAGCGATTGCATGATGATTTCGATGGTGGTGCCGTCGATGGAGTGGCTGACGTACTTGAAGCCCATGTCCTTCTGTGCAAAGAACATGATGCAGTGGAACGGCAAGGCAGGATTGCTGGCTCCGTCAGGAATGGCGTTCGTGAACTCTTCCAGCACTGTCAGACAATTCACATCTGTCTTAGGGACTGGTTGACGACTTGCCACCACTTCGATCTTGCCTACCTTGGGGAAGTCGATACCCTGCTGCGGAATGCGACAGTTATAGAACTCGAACTCCCACGCCATGTTCCCGTTCTCGATGAGGACAGGTACAACCGCAGATAACCACCAGTCGGTGCACTGCGGCATGTCAAGGTAGCCTTTCCAGCCAGCACAGATGCTCTGGCCTGCCAAGGGGTACAAGAAGCCCGGGACAAACGTCATGTCAGCGATCTTCTTGGCAAACCCCATGAGGTAGGCACGCCGTTTAGCTGCTGCCTCTTCAGCTCTACGGTCGTTGAACGCCATGAAATCAGTTACGTTGCTCATCTTCCAGCTCCGGAGTGAGTTCCTGCACGTAGCTGGTGTCGTAACCTTCTTCACCAGGCAGGATGTTGTTCTTGTCACCAATGAAGACCTGCATGTAACGCGTCATGCCGGCGTTCATAGCCCCCAGCATGCGCGTCTTGGCAACCTCACCCATGACTTGTTCAGAAGCAACTGCCCTCAACAAAGCACCACCTGCACCGACTGTGTAGCCCGGTATCTCGAACGGTACGTTATCGATGAACCCACCCGTCTCGATAGCCCATGTGGTGATCTGTGCCAACATAGCGCCAGCTGTCTGACCAGCGTTGACAACCAACACCTCGTAGCCGAGTTTGCCTTGTGCGCCGTACGTGTAGGAGTACGATGCCCAAAGATCTTTCGGATCATTGGAGAAGACATTCTGGACGGCAAAGCCTTGTTTCTCAGTGGCCATGTCCTGATTGCGTTTGAACCAGCTTTTGAACAAGCCCATCTTCTTCTGTTCAAAGCTGCCGGCTTTATGGTCGGCCAACCAACGGAAGTAGGTCTGACGATCAAAGTCGACGTCCGTGATCATTGGGGACTTGTAGCCAGTGGCGAACAATTCCCGATCATAGACCGACATGGAATCAAACGCCGTCTCGCCGATACCCTGACGCAGACGAAGCATGTCGTCAGGACTTGGGACCAGTTCAGCCTTTGGATCGGCTTTCATGAAGAACCAGTCGAAGTAGCTGTCGATGTTGTCAGGGATCACTTCCGCATCACTGACTTCATTGACCAGACCTTCACGCATGATGACTTCGATGAAGATCTCTTTGCGTTCCGACAGCGGTTCTTTACGAGCAATGCCGTGGCGCTGGAACCGCTCCCATCGTTCATAGACGTCAAACGTCGTGTCAACAACAAAGACGAGGAAACCCCAGATCGAGATGTAGGTGTTCTTTTCCATGATAGACCTCAGCGGTAGTTGACGGACTTCTCGTCCAAATACTTGATGAACGAATCGTAGGTCTCATTGAACTTGATGACCGGTTCGTAATTGGTGAACATTTCTTGCAGTGGTCCATTGCGGAAGGCTTCGAATTCGCCCACAACCTCTTTCAGGCCGTGTGTCTTCGTGTCGTCTGGAATGATCCCGACGGCGACTGGGTAACGACGATCCCCCTGGCAACCCACTGCAATGGCAGGACCTTCCCATCCGGCATCAATCCACGCCAAGTCCTGATACACCTTGATGACCGGGACGTGCCAACCACGGGACTTGACGAACTGTAGTGGATCGTCCTTGGCGATGAGCTTAAACGCCCACTCCATCTGTTCGGTCAAGTCCCGCATGCGGCCAGTGTGGCTTTCGCACTGGTCGATCCACTCGATCCAGTCATCGGGCCGTTGGATGTCTTCAGGGCACTTCGGATAGAACTCAGGCTCTACCGGCTGGTAGTCCATGTGGACATGGAAGTTCTCCGGCATGTAGGTCAACTCCGGAATCCGTTTACCACTACTGTCGAACTTCGAGTAGTGAGTGGTCCGGTCCTCGACATACATGAACAGTTTACCGCACAGTACGATGTACTGGTCACGTTTGCATTCGCGGACACGCTTCATGATAGCGTCCAGATCAAACGGCGGCTCAGGCGGTTCTTCATACATCTCGTAAACCGCCGGTTGCGGCGCGGGTGTTGGCTTTGGAGCCGAGAGGATGCCGAACTCTTGAAGTTTATCGGTAAACCAATTCATGGGTGTTCCTAAGGGTTAGGTATTCAACGCAATAATGTATCGCTGAAATAAAGTTGATTATCTGCGGGTGTCGTGGACTTGGTCCAACGTGATGATGTCGCTCACGCCATCGGTGGTAAAGCGACGTAGCAGGTGCAGGTAACGCTCAGTGATCTCCTTCTGTTGAGTGAATCGGTTGTAGACAGGATCGTCTTTGGTAGTACTGCGCAGAATGTTCTCGTAGTACTTCAGGTCCTCTTCAAGGTCAAAAAAAGATTGGCCTTTCAGTGGATGGCGCAGCATCTCATCGTGCTGCTCAGGAGTCAGTGGACCTGACTCCTCGGGCGCATTAATCATGTTTGTTCCCCTTAAAGATTGCACTGCGTTCAGCCTTGGCCAAGTCCTTAGACAGTTCCTCACGAACATCCAAGAAGGTGTAGGCCATCACGCCACACGCAAGCCACGGCCCTTCCATGCGATCAATGGAGTATACACCTAACCGATGCATGGTTTCTTTAAAGACAGCTTGAAGTGCATCTGTCCTACCGGGAGGCAGATCGTGTTCAAACTTGGCATCGGCTGGAATGGCGTTCTCAAACACCAGCACCATGTTCGGCGAATCAATCAGTTCATCGCGGATCTGGACATGGATGATCTGCACGTCAGGGACTTCAGTCTTCACCTTGTAGAAATGTTGAGTGCCTTGGGTCGTCTTGCCAACAAGCACTGGGTCGAAGCCACGATACTCGAGGATCATCTCGTCGGATATATCGGGTTCCTTACCGAAGGCAACGATACTGATGTTGAAAGCCATACAGCCTCCTACGGGATAAAGCCCCGGGGCGAACCCCGGAGCAATTGATTACACACCCGATTCGACCTCAAGTAGCATCGAACGGTACGGTGATGGTTCTGTAGTAGGACTCGTGAGCCCTTAGCTGTGCCTTGGAACTCAGACCGAGATCGGCCTTGGTAACCAGATACGGATTACTGTGTTCGTGAGACGGGAAACTTTTGGGTTTGTCGAGGATCTCTTCCCACTTCACTACACGGTCGTCCTCATCCAACCCCCTGATAGCGTCCAGTGGTTCGACCGGAGGCAATGTCAAAGGAGTTTCCGGGATGCGGGCCAGAACAGGAGCAGCAATAGCCGCCCCTGCACCAATACCGACCAGTCGAAGAAAACTACGCCGGCTCTGCTTCATTCAACGGTTCCCCATCTTCGAAGGATTCATCTTCAGCAGCAGGGACTTCATTGACCTGCGCTTGCTCCTGCTGCTTGCGGATAGCCAGCTCGGTGTAATAGACACCGGCTTCATGATTACCCAACTTGGTCAGCATGTTGCGGTTCGGGTCTTGCGGGTCTTTCTTGGCCAGACCGGCAGTGATCAGATCGGCCATGCCAGCCTTACTCGGAAGATCTTCGTCTTCTTGAGAGCCTTTGTGGTACAACATAGAGAACACTTCCAGCGCTTCATCGGAGAGCAGGAAGTTACGCATTTTGTTATCAGCCATCGGTGGTACCCTTTTCTTTCACGTATTCTTGAAGCCGCACAAGGTAACGGGGAGCGTAGATGTCCCAGATAGCACGACCGGTTTCTGTGAAGAGCTCTGCGGACTCCATGAACTTGGATTGACCGACCAGCATCTCTTCATAGGTCACGTCGCGTTTGGCCGCTACTTGTATTTCGGCACGGAGATCTTCCATGACGAGTGTAGGGTCGAGGCTCACTGTAGCGTAGAGCACATCGCAGTCCCGCATGACCATCTCCAGCTTGTTGCGTGGAGGGATCACAAACGGGAACTCGGTGCACTCGATGGCTTTGTCAATGACCTCGGTGACGCGACTTGGCAAACTATAACCGTTTCGTGCAATTAACTCCGAGACGAACTCCCGGGTACTCAGGACATTGTAGTGATCGTTGTCCTTGCCCGCTGAATGACCGTAGTCATGGAGCAGACAGACGAACATCAACGCCACGTACTCCCAATCCCCTCCTAGACCGAGAGATTCACCCTCAGCTTCCCACATGACCTGGCCGATGGACCAGACACCCTTCATGTGTTTGTTGTTGTGGTAAGGTACGTCAGCCGAAGGGTTGCTTTTCAACACATCCAGCAGCTTACCTTCCAAGCGAGTCATGAAGTGGTTCAAGACCGGCATCTTGACGACGACCTGCTCATGCTGACGCATGCTCGAAAGGATCGTTTCGAGAGGGAATGTCGCTTTCATCAGAACCTCTTCATCTTGCCGTCGCGTCCGCGGTGATAGAATGGCTGCACACGAAGCTTCTTGTTCGTACGCTCGCCTTGGTCATTGGGGTGATCGCCATGAAAGCCCCCGTCGTCGCATGGATCAGGACCGAGACCTTCCAGCTCTGCAAGGATCTCAGCCGTGGTGCGAGATTTGCCACAGTAGTTACCGATGTGAATGTCCGAGAACATGTTTGATCCCTCAATGGTTGCTATAGATGACGCGCTCTACCCCGATTGCCTTCAACTGCTCGAACCACATGCGGTACGCAGGCTTGAGGTGTTCGGTCCACGTGACCTTCACGTCGCCATAGCCGGTGTTGACGAGTTCTTTGTCGAAGTCGTACGCCAGCATCTCGTCGAGCATGACCCAACTGATGCTGCTCGGGTACTCGTCCGCAAACAGTTCTTTGATCTCGTCATCCGCATCTTCTGGAAGACCGCGTTTGGCCCACGGAGCATACTCGTCAGGTTCACAGTACTCGCCCGGAGACTGGAAGTCCTGACGCTTGGCGGACACGATGCCCAACCGCTCAAGGTTGATACCCATGGCTTTGTCGATCTTGTCCATCTGATCCAGCTTACCGTAGTAATGCGGGAGTTCAGGGTTGTAACCCAATCCTTCAGGCAGGACGATGAACCATTTGTCACCAATCTTGCGCTGGCAGACAATCTGGGTGTAAGTTCCCATGTCACTTCCTTATTTGACGTAGAGCAGTAACATGCTCATGAGCTTTGACAGGTTACGGTAATCGTGTTTAAGCAGACCGCCCCGATACCGTGCCGAACAATTCATGACCCAGCCACCATGACGACCAGCCATGATGTCAATGTGGTCACCATCACGACGATTCAACGAGATGCCCCACGACAGCACAACTACAATCGTGTTAGGGATTTCGGTGTAATGGTTAATGCCATCCACAACCATCCGGCCACCGTCAGCCATGAACGCTTTAAGTTCATACCAGCGGTTCTCATCTTCGACCTGAATCTCAAACCTTGACGGTACTGTGCGGTGCATGATCTTGAGAAAGCGTTCCGCCAATTTGTCTTGGCCGTGTGGCTCAATGTGGTTAGCCATGGATTTTCCTTAGTGCAGCTTACCGGCCTTCTTGAGCTGGTGGGCTGTAATGATGTCTTTCGCCTGTTCAATTTCACGGACTATGGAACGATTGCTCACTCTCCATAGTGCCCACCGCTCTTCAGCAGTGGGCGGTTTCTTGACGGAGGCCATTAGTCCATTGTTGAAGCGTAGTGAAACTCTTGGGACTTGCAGTTATAAGTCGTCGCGCTTTCGGACTCAACCCCGAACTTGACCTTCAGTTCAGCGCCGTTAGCGTTGTAGACGACACTGTACATGGCAAGATAACCAAAGTCTTTCAGTTGCAGACTGATGATCTTGTTGTCCAAGCCCATGTGGCGAGTAACAAACACCTGCTCAGGATGGACGTTACCTTCTACTTCGAGGTAACGCTGACCGACGGGGTTGGTGATGATCACTGTCCGGTCAGGGAGTTCTCCCAACGGCACGCCGTAGGACGTTTCAATGACGCGCTGGAACTTCGCAGCTTCATCAAGGGCCGCTTGGGCAATGACGTTGTGTAACCAAAGCTGCACGGCAGTTTTAACGGCGTCAGCAGGACCGGTGAACGTCTCAACGACGTCAGGATTCTCGACATTGTCGACAGGATAGAGCATGGAGAAGCACATGGCGATTCCTTATGGGGCAGTGGAGATTGAGCAGTTGTCGTGAGCGCCTTTGCCATCGGTCACGAAGAAACGTATCCCGTGTTCAAACCCGGAATAGATCTTACAGCCTGGCGTTTCCCCCACGTAGCGCATGTTGGGAGATTTGGCGTCGTTGCTGGAACGTGCTTCTTGAGGACCACAGCTCACTACCGCTAACAACATGAGCAACAAGATGGGTACATTCTTCACGGTAATTCCCTTTAAGCTTTGTGAGCAATCTTCAGGCGTTGGGACTTGGACATCTGCAAGAGAATCTTGCCCAGTTCCTCACCTTCTTTATCGCCCTCTTTGATGGCGTACTCGATGCACCACTCGACGTGATGGTTATCGACGTTGAAGTCCTCAAGGACAATGTGAAGCGAACCCCAGACCGGATAGTCCATGTGGTAGGCTGCAAACCGTTCGATGACTTCAGGTACTGTGATTGTGGCTGACGGAGCAGTCATATCTCACCTTGTTGGGCCAAGACGTCCTTGATGACGTTCAGGTGCGTGCTGGCAATCTGAATGTGGTCAATGCCGCAAGATCGACCGTTCATGATCGCGACAATGGCTGGATACTTCTTAGGCCGACCGTAAACTTCCATCTCCTTCCAGTCGTCAAACTGTTGCTTGATGGCTTTACGGAGACCCGCTTGGGTACGCACGATATACATCGAGTTACCCAAGTGAGTCATGTTCGGCTGCTTTTCTTCCTGCAACCGAAGGTAGGACATAGCTACCCCTTATTGCTCTGCGGCGTGTTCGGACGCAGTGATCACCTGGATCTTGGTAGCGCCGGCACGGGCAGTCATGACGCTTTCGCCAACGGTGCGGATACCAGCGGCTTCGTATACGCGGATCGCCGTAGCAGCGTCGATAGCCAGACGGGTCAGGTCGTCATTCTCGATAACCAGCGCCAGATCGCTCAGGACGATACCCTTCTTCTCCAGCGTGTCCTTGGCTGTCTTCAGAATAGCGTCTTCGATCTCAGCCGGGTTGGCATCGACTACGTCCAGATCACGGGTCAGCTCAGTCGTCACTTCACGCAGCATCTTGTCGATGATGATGTTCTCGGCCATCTCGTAACGGCTGCCAACGGTGTCAGCAGAGAGCTCGAGGGAACCGCCCATCTTGCCAAGGTAACGCGCTTCGCTGATAAACCGGATCGGATCGGTGATCGTGTAGGTGTACGACATCTTGGCCATACTCAAGACCTTCTTGGAGAATTGGGTCTTGAACTGAGTATCGCCAGCCATCGGCCAGTTCGGCAGGGCTACGTTGTAGCCGCACGGGTTACCGGTGTGCTTGGGCACGGTGGAGGCAACCGCGAGCTTTTCCCAGCTGGCGCCGCAATTGCTGGTCGACAGTACGTGGACGTTTGACGGGGTACGGCTACAGCCAGCAATGGCCAGCATGAGGAGTACAGCTACGACAACATTTTTCATTTGAAGCTCCAGAGTTTGATGGTGTAAACGACACCGGCGTAAAATACAACGATGGCCACGACTGCGTAGAACAGCCATGTTCCCCAGCCCAACGCAAACGCATTGCCAGAGTTTTGAAACGCTGTGTATGTCAGTCCGAGTACGACGACCCAGAAGACCACAATAGCAAACCGAACTGCGTTGCGAGCATGGTTGATAGATTTCATTCCGCTTCCTTATACAGCGACCGGCATTTCTTTGGTGAGTGCCGGGTGGCTGTCGTAGTCAATGATCTCGATGTCACTGATCTTGAAGCCGTCGATCGACTTGACTTCAGGGTTCAACTTCAGACGAGGGATGCAGTCCTTCGATTCCAGTGTCAACTGGTGTTCGATGGCGGCTACGTGGTTGGTGTATACGTGAGCGTCCACAGCAGCCCACACCAGCTCCAGTGGTTCCATGTCCACACACTGAGCCACCATGTGAGTCAGCGTTGCGTACTGGGCCACGTTGAACGGTTGGCCAAGGCCGAGGTCGTTGGAGCGCAGCAGCAGGAAGCAGTACAGACCACGACGCTTGATGCCAGCCTCATCCAGACGACGATGCATCTCTTCATCAGAGACCAGCGTCTGCTTCTGGTAGACAGTCCAGTCAGTCCAGGTGCGCAGAGCGCAGTCCATCGTGCCAGTCTGACGCTGTTTCTTCTCGAGGTCGTACTTGGCCAGCTCAACCTGATCCTGAGCGATCATGATGCGTTGTTCCAGCGTCAGCTCGTGAGAGATGAACTGGAAGTACAGGTGGCAAGGAGGCAGTGCAGCTTTCCACGTCAGGGCTGGGTTCCAAGCAGTCACGATGATGCGACGGCTGTTCGGCTCGTGCTTCAGGATCTGGATCGCATTGACCAGTTGGTCGATTTCACGATGGACCACAAAGCGAGGCAGGTCAGCAATGACAGTGAAGATCTTACGCAGACCCTCTTCGTCATGATAACGTGCCCACAGCGTGCCGCCGTTGTTGTAGACGTCGTAGCCTTTATCGCCGACTTCGTCGAACTGTACCTTCGCGACATCAGTCCGCACGTACCCTCTGGCAACCGCCACGAACTCCAGTTGAGCCAGCATCGCTTCTTCGGTGTCAGGTACACCTACTGGAGCAATCTCACCACGCACGGTGTAACCTTGCTGATGGTAATCGTGCAGCGCAGACTGAGGCACGATCTGGGTGTCTTGCCAGTGACGCCATTGTGGACCATAACCGCCTGGACCAATGTCACCGTCGGTCAGTACACGCAGAGCAATGCCCAGTTCAATCGCGATGTAGTTGATCACCGCTTCGACGCTGGCAAAGTCTTCCGTGCTACCGTAAACGGCCACGGTCTTCTTCAGGCTTTCCTTCAGCGTGATCTTGACGATGCACTTGCCGTAGGTGTTGATGCCTTTGCCTTCTGGCAGCTTGGCGAAGTTGTCAGGCGTGGTGAGGTTGACTGTGCCTTCATCGCCGTCGAACTTGCGAGTGATGAGGTGAACGAGTTCCTCGAGGTCACGGATGTGGTACTTGGCGGTGCCCGGGATCAACCAACTGTTCCAGATACCGATCTTCTGGTCACGCAGTTCCTTGATGCTGGAGCTACCGCTGGTGAACCAGAGCATCTCGCGCTCAGCAGTGTCCTGCATGCCCTTGGTAGTCAGGCGAGGAGAACGCTTGTTCAGCAGGCTGTAACGAGCCATACGACCTACGACAGCGTAGGTACCGGTGCCAGTACGATCGCCCTTGAAGTTGCCGTTGTGCAGCACATCTTCAACGAGGTTGTGGTAGGCGTCATCAGTTGGAGTGAGACGGGTGTTCAGCACGAATGGCGTCATGAGCGACTTCCTTGATTACAGAGAGGAGGGTGTTCTGGTGGCGCTTCATCTTTGCCGCAATGAACTTGCGGTGTTTGACTTTACGCTTCATCGACCAGTTGTTATTGGGTGGCGGATACATACCCTTGACGTGAGCCATCAGGTCAATGGTCCGTGTTTCGATGTGGGTCATAGTGACCTGCCCATGAACGTATGCAGCAACGCATCAATCGCCGGCGTGTCACGGGTGATCTTCTTGGCCACCTCATTGACTTCTGCGTTGGCAGGTGCTTCGTCGTGCACTTCAATCTCCAGTAGCACGAACTTGCCGCACCAACTTTCCAGCTCAGCTATCAAGTCATGCCCACCGACCTGAGCATTCTCAGTGGTGTAAAGATAGCCTGTGACCTCAGACCAATGATGCGTGCAGTGTGCCGATACCGCACCAGCACCCATGACCTGCTCGAGCGTCAGTTCGGTTGCATGTTCCACAGAGGTCAGTTCACGATCATTGACCCAGTAGCGCATGGTGACGTACTTGCCACTGAACTGATTCATGTACTCGGCCAGTTCTTGGTCATGCACATGGAGACAGCAGTGGTCAGCGTACTGATCACGGAGTTTGCCGCCGAGCAGGTAGACGTTGTCCGTTACAGATTCAATGCTCACGTTACCTCCTCAGATATTTCCATGATCATCCCTAAGTTGTAACCATGGACGTCGACATCGTAACGCATGTAGTCCTGCGTCGAGATTGCCAACTTGTAATCCTTGCGGAACTCCTCGAGCAATGCGGGTCTTTCTTCAACCGGCTTCTCTTGAATGTCACGCAGCTTGTCCCGTACGGCGTAGCAGAACTTGAACAGCTCCGCCTTAGCCTCAGGGTCCTCTTTCGCGTAAAGTGGTTCTTCCTTCAAGTGCCGTGCTTGCTTCTTCAGCAGCTTGGAGGACTTCCAGTTCTTCAACGCGTGGTCAGTGTCAGTGTTCATGACTATCTCCCTGAAAAGAGAGCAAGGCCAATTGCTACTACAATGAGGAACGCCATACCCTTCAGGACGTTCAACTGACGTGCCCTCATCTTGCGAGCCTCTTTCATTTTCTTGCGGTGTTTAACAGTCATTTGAAGTCGTACCAAAAGGGATTTATGGCTACAACACCCGACTCCCTGAACAGTGGTTCGATGGTGTTGATTCTGTAAACACAGAACCCAGCACCGCGAATGCCACCTTGTCGGTTCAGTGCGGATTCAAGCATGTAGATTGCATAGTTGCCCACCCGGTGCCCTGGGTGGTTGACAAGGTCTCGCCGCTGAATGCCCACGAGCATCGGCGCAAAGACCAGATGGAGCGCATTCGTTGCATGGAGGGCGTGTACCGTCTCCGGCCACTCACCTACCCAATCCGGATCAAAGTCGTTCAGGCAACGTATCCAGAGCTCAAAGCGACTGACTTGCTTATAGCTCTGGACATCATGGTGACTTTGATCCGTAAATGCCTCCAGCGCTGATTCAAACACACTCATTGCCTTCCCTCATGAAGAAGTAGTACCCGTGCCATGTCCATCAACTCACACGAGTCAGTGGTCATGAAGTCACGGGCAAATGCGATGGCGCCCTCGGTATCACCCATGTACTGGTCAGTGCCAGGACCGATCAGGAACAGGTCAAACGGATGACCTTTCAGTACAACGGTGTGGCGTTGCAGCGGGAAGACACCTGGACGCGTCAACATGGCGATCTTTTCAGGATCGTCTGTGATCCAGACTTGAGTCGGACCCTCTTGCTTACTGATAAATGTACGTTCCATAGCGGCATCCTCGTGGTTACCTATTTGATAGGTCGGGTTTGTTCAAAAACACATGTCACGCGGCATAAAGGGAGGGCCGAAGCCCTCCCCGGGTATTACGCTGCGCGAGTACTGATTCCAGCACGCGTGCCATGAAACGATTCACCCAGCTTGAAGTTCGTGTAGAACGCCACGCCGTTGTACGAGTTCTCGACCGAATCCACGCAATGGATCGGACGGGTAAAGCGAGCAAACTCGAACGCCGTCAAGTCAAACCGTTGTTGTGCGGTCAGGTCCTTGTAAGCGATCGGAGTCAGTACAGACGGCATGCTGCGCAACGCAAGGTCGATGGACTCGTCAGCCTCCTCTCCTAGACTGAGAGTGTCGAGCCAATACATTTCGCGGCACGAGATCTGACTCACCGCACGGTGGCGGTTGAGGGCCGATGAGATCTCATGGGCACTGAGGATGGAGATGAACATCAGCTCACCTGCCTTCCCGTATTTGACGCCTTCAGCACGCACGTCATCTACTTCGCCCATTGCTTTGAACAGGGGATTCCATGTACCGGAAGTCCGGATGCGGAACGGTCTGGCGTTGCGCTCTTTGAAGAGCGTCTGGACCGGTGTTGGCACTTTCCGCACATTGTCGCCGATGACGAAGAACTCCTTCACATCCGGCAGACGCTTGATCAGTTCCGCAGCAGCCTCGTAAGACGCAACGAACACGATGGCGTGACCGAGAAGGGTTTTCGGGTTGGCGTTATCTTGAGTTTTCATGGTCTATCCCTTTACTACTGGTGAAGTTCAATGGTGACAGGTGACTTTATTCATCACCCAGAGAAACTGGATCGAGAGAACAGGACATGTTTATATTGCGCATGAACTTGATAGCCGCAGCAGCGTCCCAAGCACTGGCACCCACATCACGGATTTCAAGACGAGTGATCACTTGGTGCAAGCGATTACCCACTTCCTCAGTGACGATGGGGATGTAACGCAACTGGACGGACTTCATGATCCGCCAGAGGGGCTTGAGTTCACTCAACGCCACATAGGACTTGACCTTCTCCAGCTCGTGGGTGAATTGCTCCAGCTTGTTGAAGGTGTCGTACCAGACTTGTTCGATCATTTTGTCCTCATGACCTTTTCTTTTTAGCTACGAGCTGCAACTCTTCCTGTTTAGGCTGAGCATGCATCTCGACTTCGAGGGCCTGTTGAGCCTTCTCTGCCAACTCGCGCTCTGTGCGGTAGCGTGACGCAGGCGGATAGACCACCGGCGGTATGCTGATTACGTTCATGTGGCCATCTTCAGTAAGAACCCCGCCCGCATTAGCAGCAATCACTGCCTTAATCGCGTTGTACGGGATACACATGACATGGGCTAGGTTGTCAAACTTCACGGCGATCGTGAGGTCGGCTTCATCGAAATCCAATTGCGTAGTGAAGCCAGGTGCAACGCACACGATGAAGTCACCGCCGTCCTGTTTCTGTGAAGCGAGGACTCCGTCCTTCAGAACGGTGTTGTCCACAATCAGGCAAGCCTGAACCGAACGTTCATTGAAGTAGTCAATGGCCGCGCGGATCAGGTGCTTGGCCCAGAGGGACAAGGGAGTGCGATCCATAGACAAATACCTAAGGTTGCTTTATTCGGATTATTGCCATAAGATCACACTCGCTCCTTACTCTTCCATCTCGACTGCCAAGAACAGATCCGTGCCCTTGGAACCGGTTGGCTCAGGCATGAAGTAGATGTCACGATGCTGAGGACAGGTGCCCAAGAACGACAGCGCTGCCAACTCAATCAGATCGTGATAACCCTTCTTCGGGTAGAAGGTGAAGTTCTGGTGGTCGTGGACGGAACCGTAGTGCTCGTTGTTGATGAAGATCTGGTGATGCCCTTGAGCAAAGTCCAGGGACAGCTCTGCCATCTCGACGAAGTCATCAGAATACTGACTGTTGAACAGCATCGAGAAGATTACCGCAGCCAATGGACCGAGTAATTTAGGAGTGGCCACAAACTGACACAGGTCAATGTTCTCGAACACCAGACATTTCTTCTCAGCCGAGCCCCACTGCATGAATCGGTCCCCACCAACCCGGGCAGCAGTCACACCACGCACTTCAACGTCAGACTTGATCAAGGCTAGGTCGTCGTTGAAGGACATGATGACGGTAAAAGAGATACCAGGACAGCCTTTCAGTTCGAACCACTCACGGACCTCGAGCAGCTCTTCCTTCATTTGCACGCCATGCACATCGACCTCATGCTTCACGAGGGTCTTGGCGGTATCGAGGGTGGCGAAGTGGTCACGGACTGTTGGAGCCTGATCCACGAGGATCTCCAGCTCCGTAGCCAAATCAATGACCAGTGCATCCAATAGGGCCGCAAATCCCAACGTGCTAGAGCGATTATACATGGTGGGTTCTCCGGTTAAGATTGGTGGTGTACGTGGTGATCGCCCATTCGCCTTTCATGTAGACGTATTCGTGCGACCCGTACTCAAAGGATTGAAGGTGACCGACAACGTCACCTGTGGCAAAGTTAGCCTTCACTGAGAAGACATGGATGTAGTCAGGAGTCTCAATGACCCGTCTGGCAATCCCGTCAACGATGGTCAGCCCAGGCCTGAGGACGAAGTCTTCACCTTCGATGCGTACAAGCTCGACAGCATGGCGAGCAGGCACAAACTCAGGCTGGACGACGGTCAGGCCGCCATTTGGCTTGTAGAGAGATTTGATCTCAACGACTTCCAATGAACTGTCATGGTGGGACTGGTGCAGGTTAGCAATGGCCAACACTAAGGGTTTCAACCGCATTGTAGCCTCGAGCTATCAGGTTAGTCATAGGTGAAGAGAATGAGGTTTTATTTCTCACTCGGTCTTGGCTAACGCCGCTGCGAACCCTTCGAACACACTGTCACTGCTGATACGCTTCTCGAGATCACCCCACTTGCAACCAGTCTGGTCACGCAAGGCCATCAACTGAACACTACCTGCCAGAACGAAGACCTCCGCAGCCAAGAAGGTCATCCTTGGAGGCATCTTGGCAATGGTCTCCGAGGTAGTGTGCGCTTCCATGAAGATCAGACGGCTCTTGTCTGGATACGCCTCAGGGTTGGCGTTGAAGGTATCCCAGTCTACCGCCTCCTCTTGGGAGATACGTGGCCCCAGCAGCGTCTGAAGGGCCTTGACGTGGCGTCTGGTCGGTACACAGACGATGATGTAACCTGTAGCCGCTGGCAGAGACACGAACTCCGATTTGATAGCGCCTTTAAACATGATTTTGACTCTCCGGTATAAGGGCCAAGAGAATGTGTCTCCTGGCCGGTGGGTTGTCCCATAGGGGATGAAGCATGGGTTTTATTTAACCACGACAAAAGAAATAACAGGTCCAGAGCGGGGCTACCGCTCTGGACCCTTGGGTTATTTGAACAACAGCCAGTGGTAACCGTTCCACGCGTACACGAACAACGCAGGGTACAGCAGGCCACAATCAAGGATGTGTGCCCAGTACGACTTCGTCTCGTAACGCAATTGCTTACCCGTATCTTGCAGGAAATGCTCCACGTCCTTCACCAGCCACCAGTGCCGATAGAGGTTGACGAAGAACTTGCCTGAGTTGATGAAGGGAATCCGGCCTACCTTGTAATCCACCTGATGAGGCCCCAATGGAATGACTCCACTGACCCTCGGGTAAATCAAACCATGGACGATGTACGCCACGGTCAACACGATGAAGCTTGACATTGCGAACAGGTGAATCTGGATGGCCAATTGGGCTCCCATGATGCCGCTTACTCCTAGATGGTTAGGTCTGATACTGGTGCTTTGTAGTTGATCGCTGCCAACGACAGGGCGTTGACTTCGATGTCTTTGTTGAGGACTTGTGCTTTGGTGATTCGTCCAAGGACAGTCCCCAGTTGAGCGACGAGTTCATCGACGGTGTGGTTGTCATCGCCTTTGACTTCCATCGCCCATATGAATTCACCATTGATCACTGACGGGTACATGAAGCGAGACATGTCCAGTTCAATGTCGATGTGCGGGGCATCCAACGTCCGTACAATCTTGCCGATGACACTGCGTGGCACAGACATGTACGGATCGGTCTCAGAGGCCGCTACGAAGTCGTCTGGGGTGATTTGGAAGCTCACGTACAGCGTAGGTGCCCCAAGGCTGTTGAACGCGTAATAGACGTGCTCATCCTCGACCATAGTGTACGGCAGGATGTGCACGGCCACCGGACGATAGCCTTGAGGACATTCCTCTTGGATGTCCAAGTGCTGCATGATGAACGCGTCAAGCTGGTACAGGCCTTTAGGGGTCTGACGGAATGCCAGACGACCCATTTGCTTGGCTACCTTGGGGGTGTCGCGGACAAAGAGGCGATGTGACATGGAAGTTCCTTACGCGCCGTGGGTGAGGTGAAACAGTTCGCGGATAGCGCGGCTGCCATTACCCGATTTGATCTGAGCCGCCATTTCTTCATTCAACCGACGCATGGCGTGAGTTGCTTCAGGTTTGACGTAGTAGTTGGTGCCTGGGTATTTCACCATGCCTTCAAGATCACCACCGCAGGCCATCTCGATGATGCGAGGTTCGCCCGAGAAACCGAATTTAGGGAACAGCACCACCTTACCGAAGAAGTAGCCTTTGTCATGCTCCTTCATCCAATTGTTGGCACAGTCGTGAGCAATGATCATCTCTTGCTCTTCGTCCCAACGCTTGCCGTCTTCCAACCAGCTTACTGCAATGCGAGTGGTGAGTTGGACAGGCCATACGTCAGTACCGTTGGCACCGGTGAAGATCATGCCGTGGCAACCGTCTTCGATGAACTGTTCCACGAGGATGGCACAGTCACGGATCTTGTTGATGCACGAACGCATGTACTTGACCGGATCGTCTGCCCGATAGATGTCTCGGCACAGGCGCTTCTGGATCTCGAGGGTGCACTCGTTGTACATGCGCGCTGCAAACTTCTTGACCTTCTTGTAGTTCGGGTTCTTGATCGCCTCGAACAAATCCAAGATGGCCGACTCTTGTTTCAGAGTATCGAATTCGATGTTGTCAACTGCGTTGGTGGTTTCTTCCACGGGTGATACTCCTAGTTGTCTATACGGTTAATGTGGAGGGGCGTGTGCCCCTCCGGTTATGTTTGTTAGTCGAACGACGAAGTGCTAGTGTCGCTGCTGGTTGTGCTGTTGTCTGGCGATGGCGATGGGGAAGGTTCAGGGCTGAAGTGACGATTGCTCGACGTCTCCTGGGTGAAGTCCCGCCCGGTCTGTTCCATCGGCACACCGCCGTAGGTGTGTTCGGACTGACTGCTGCGAGCCAGAGAGACACCACGCATGTGAATGTCCTGAAGATCAGCCGGGTCCAGTGGCTTTGCATCACGCTCGAAGCCGGTCTGGCTCAGCATGGCCGAACGACCACGATCCAGAATGTCATCAGAAGCACGAGGCATGATGGTCGGGATCTCGCACTCAATTCTTGGTGGGATCGGATTGTGGAACCGCTCGATAGCCGGGCAGTCCAGTTCTTCACCTGTTGCCAGACGATCACGGATCTCTTCCACCACTTTCTCGTAGCCCTCAGGCAGTTCTGGGCAATGACCGCTCGGATGCAGAGGGATGGCGAACCAAGCCAGATAGAACTGCTGGTCGACGCTGATGCGGGTCTGCCACTTGTTCGGCTCGAAGTTGCGGAAGTCGTCCAGCGTTGGAGCAGCACGTGGCTTGCGGAGGACCGCTGGAGCAACGAATGTGTACTCGTCCTTCATCTTCAGTTTGGACAGATCACCGCCAATCGACCGAAGGTGTTCAGGGATAATGTCTTCCAGTGGTTTCAATGGCACACCGCCTAAGAAGCGTGCCAAGGCCGCATGGACAGACAACTCCATGGTCTTGTTCAGGATACCTGGCATCTCGATCAGAGGCAGGATCAGCTTCATGAGGTAAATGTCGCCGATGTTTTCGGGACGGTGCTGAGCAAGCAGGTAGATCAGGCCTTCTGCATCGTCCGGGTACACCGAACAAGGGATGGAGAAGTCACGCATGGTGATGCGGGTACCGCCAGCGTTAGCGCCAAACTGCGCTTTGTTGCTGACCATCGCCCATTGGGAGTAGATGCCCCGGACTTCGTAGCCATAGGACAGCGCCGACAACAGGTCAAAGAGTTCCAGACACGAGATGTCTTGATCGACCAGTGTTTCCAGATCGACGTCAGCTTCGAAGGTGGTGCTGTGCGGAGTGTAGCCACGATCGGCTAACAGACGAGCGATGCAACCCAGCATGAACAACAGGTCTTCTGGATCGCCCTCGGCGTTGCCCAGTGCGGCTACCTTGACGGCAATGCGGCAAGCACCTTCGACGCTCATCGAAGTGCCTTCTTGCAGAACGAAGTCGTAAATGGTGTCACTTACCTTTTCCATGCCGAGGTCCAAGCACAGACCTTCAAGGTAGTCTGGTTTGGTCACATTGGCGAAGAAGATACGGTGGTGAGTGGTAACTGAAGTATGCATGATGAGATTCCGTTTGGTTAGAATGGGTGTTTGAGGAACGCGTCTACTACATCCCGAGCTTCCGAGATGTCAAAGGCACGTGACTGGGCGAACTTACGCAACGTAGCGATGGCTTCAACGCGCCGTCCTTCAGTTGCGGCTTCACGCCAAGCGTCTTTGTAGCCACGGGTGGATTCGAGTTCGCGGATGTACAGGACGTTGGCGAGTGTGCCCAGTTTATCCTGCATCTTTCCAACCAACATCTTCAAGATGAGGCCAGACTCTTCCAGCGTAGCCCCACGCACACCACGATACTGATCAACAAAGTTGAAGTCGGCGTTGGCAAAGGCGTGAGACACAAGTTCTTCGATGGTGTTGACGCTTGTCTCTACCGTTGCAACAGCTTCGGCGAGTTGTTTAGCATTGGTGTTAGACATCATTGTCTCCTAGGTGATTGTACTGTTGTAATGTAGGCTCAGGCCTCGTTTGAATCGTCATCGAGCAAAGCTTCAGAACGCTCTGCCGCACGGAAGTACGAATCGTCATCCACGTAAGACAAGTCAGAGTAACCGCCAACGCTGTACCCGATCAGTTGGGCTAACTGACGCTGTTCGGCATTACTGTACAAGCCAGCATGGGCACGTAAGGCAATCGTATTCAGGTCAATTGGTCCATGGTCAAGTAGATCACGGACGATGCGATTCTCAAGGAACCGATGGGTCCCGTGCGGGTCGACACCGACAGGTTGCATCGGCTCTTCTTCACCGGCCAAGATAGTCGTCATGATGATGGTCATGCTACCCTCCTCGGGCATAAAGCGGTGGCCGAAGCCACCACTCGGGTCAGGTTACATCACGCCGTTTCAGGGCGTTTGCGCAGGTGCGCGTCGATCTTCATCAACATCGGGATCAACTGAGCTTGCACTTGCTCAAAGCTTTGCTCAGCATCTACCACGAGGTAGCGGAAGGGTTCAGCAGCAGCGCAGGCCAAGTAGGTCGCACGAGTGTTCTCGTGGAAGCTCAAAGGCTTGCGGTCGTAGTAGTTCTCTTGGTATTCGGCAGCACGAGCAACCATGCGCTCACGGAATACCAACGGGTTACCGTCGAGGATGATGGTCAAGTCAGGCTGATAGCCGTCGAAGGCTTCGAGGTGCATGGCCTTCAGCTTGTGAGGGTTCATGCCTTCTTCCGACTGGTACGCGAAGGTACTGTCGCAGAAGCGATCGGTGATAATCAACTCACCGTTCTTCAGGCGTGGCCAGATCATGTTCTCCAGATGGAGGGCACGAGCCGCCATGAACATCAGCGTCTTCGCCAACGGAGGCAGTTCTTCATGCAGACCGGGCTCACGATCCATCAGGATGCGCTCACGCAGCACTTCTGCTTCTGGTGTGCCGCCAGGTTCACGGGTCAGGACAGCATTGATGCCGTGACCGCCGAACCACTGAGACAGCCAAGTGCGTAGGGTGGATTTACCCGCCCCGTCCGGTCCTTCGATTGCGAGCAGAAAGCCCTTGTATGGTCTGTTTTCCACGTGTTCTCCAGGTGTGCGTTGTTGGTAGCGTAAATACGGTGGGATGAAGCCGCGGCGAGCAGCCACGTGTCGATTACACCGCATGGTTAATTACGGGTGGGCCAGAGTTTGAACAACTCAGCGAAGGTGAAGCCCTTTACACGGCGAGGTTCTTTGACCTCGACGATCACGCCCCTGCAACCGTGCATGTCAGTCAGCTTGTATTTAGGTGTCATGACACTTCTCCTACTTGGGTTGGGATTTCTTCTTACTGGCCGGTACTGCATGACGGATGATCAGTCGATCGCTTTCAGGATAGACACAGAAGTACAACCGATCGACGTTGGCCAATGGCGGACTATCGCGATGCCAGACAAGGCCACCTTTGGTGATCACATCAATCTCACCCTTAAACTTCCCGGCCCACTCGCCGAAGACCAGATCACCCCACTGGATGAACTCGTTGAGCAGGTACTTGGAGACAGCATGAGCCGAGCCTTTGATAGCCCCTTTCGGGAACGACACGATAAAGTGCTTCTTGCTGCGCTCATCAGTCATGTGAAAGTAGTCACGCGTCTTGAGGTCCACACCTCGCCAGAACGAACCGATGATCAGTTCATTGTCTTCTTCTTGCGAGGATTCGTACCAGCTCACGATGCTGGACTGCGTACCTATCCGCACCTTCTTCACTTCGACAACATGGGTGGTGGTCTGGGTCAGTTTGATAGAGGCCATGATGAGTTCCTTGGTGATGCGACATTTAAGCCGCTACGGGTAATTCTAAAGGAGGGATCTCAAGTCCCTGCTTGGTCATTTGTGCTTTGATCCATTCGATGAACTGAGTCCGTTGTTCCTCCACGTAGAGGTTCACGATCGGGATGTTGTTCATGATGGACAATTGGACCGCCGTGTTGGTACCGCCCTTGACTAGCCCTTTCTTGCCAGTCGGGACGGCCCAGAACACAGTAATCCACCGCGGCTTATCGAGGTCCTCAGAGAGCACCTGAAAGGCGTTGCGAGTATGCAGGGCTATCCCAGAGGGAAACAACCCATTGAAGCTTCCACGCGCTTTGAAGGCCATTGCTTGGGCTTCATCGTACGTACCGTACCACTCCGCTTCATGGTGACCCTTCAGGTGATCCTGTTTCAGGTTACGCATGTTCTTGAGCTTGGTGTAGTAGATCTGGGCAGGTGGCATCATTGGCCCCTTACCCAGTTCGTACCCTTCCCAGAAGACCGTGTCAGAGCCCGGAGCATCACCTGTACACAACACACCACCCAGCATGGCCATACACTGCCCAACCCAGCGCAGTAACGGCTCCCACTCGGCAGGTAAGTCATTGCGGCTACCTACACCGCACCAAGTGAAACGCCAGTTCCAGCCAATCGCCTTCCAGAAGTCCATATCAACCCCAATAGTGAACGTACGCCGCCTTGATAAAGATTCCGACGCAGGTGAGAAAACCAACCAGCATGAACACGGCGTAGACAGCCGCGCAGAAGAACATCAGGTAACCACACCAGATGCCTATCTTGCGCCCCGTGTTCATTTTATACTTCCGACCATAACGCCAGCCTTCGCGCTCTTCTTCATCGTCTGCGAATGCCCATGGCAAACAGAAAAGCATCAGCACGCCAAACGCGAGCGCACCGCAACCGATGCCGTTACAGACATCGATGATTGTCTGCGTGTGAGGACCCCAGATGTCGGTGAAGTTGATAGCCATGGCAATCCTTAGCGTGGTTGGATCAGGGCGTTGTAACGAGCCATGCCGTCTTCGAACAGGTGAACGCAACCGAGGTCTTCCTGGTGACGGGCACGTTGGAATTCACACAGCGCTTCGTTCTGTTGGAACAGGGCCACTTCGTGAGGGATGTTCGCAGTGCCGGTGCAGAACAGCGGAACCAACGCACGGTCGAAGTAGGCATCGTTCTCTTCTTCGTACTCGGCCAGAGTTCGCAACGCATTGTGCATGGCCATGTACGGAGCGATCGGATCGACGTTGGAGGTCGGGGCAAACATGGTGGGCACGTAGACCACAGCCTTGTTGTCCATGACGATCACTTCAGCAGCACCAACCGGCATCATGCCAGCGTACTTCTCACGGATAGCACGCAGCACTTTGGTCTGCACTTCACGACCGAACACTTCGACCACAGCCAGATCGAAACCACCGGTCATGTGGCCGAAGCTGTTGCCTGGGGTGAAGAGCACGTCGTAGCGATCCAGGATCTGCTGAGCAGTCTGCTTACCGACGTTAGCACGGAGCAGACCAGTTTCCACAGCCTGAGGTGCGTTGAGGGTGCGTTGTTTGTCACTGTTTACGAGATAGTCGAGGAAGCGCATTATTTAACCGCCTTTAAGCCGAAAGTGGTGAGGATGCCCGGGTACTGACGCATCGTAGGTAGGTGTACTTCTTCGAACGGAATACCGAACCAGCCGTTAGACAGGATGGCCACCAATGTGCCTTCGTGCTCAACGTAGTTCAGGTGATCCCGGTCGATGATGCCGAGGGTGACGGGAGGATAAAGCTGGCCACCGAAGTAGTGACCTTTGGCCTGCCGCAACGCCATCTGGATGTGGCCGGGCAGGACAGGCGTATTGACATTTGCCGCTTCGGCTTCTTCAAGCACCATCTCGGTTGCCATCAGATGCCACTTGTCCAGCCACCAGATGAAGATGTGGTCCATGCTTACCTCTGAGTGTTGTTCATTTCGATGAAGCCCTTGCGGCAGACGCTCAGGCGGTAGGTGGCGTTCTTGTTCTTGACGTGGTAGCTTTGACCACGGTGCAGCTTACCTTGGAAGTAAGCCTTTTCAAGATCATCACGAGAGTCGAACTCCAAAGTCTCGCTGATCGGTACAGGTTTCATTTGCATACTCCTTACATACAAACCATCTATCGAGTTTGTATGTTTTTACTCGTCCATACGGGCATAAGGGAGGGCCGAAGCCCTCCCCGTATTTCAGGCTGCCACGTAGAACTTCATGAACTTGGCCAGCGACAGGCTTTGGGTGTGTTTGTCTTCTTCCTTGTCCTTGAACAGGGCGAGGTCCTTGCGGATTTCGACCAGGAAGATCTTCGACGTGACACCGTTGCGCACAGTCTTGTACCAAGCGTTCAACGCCCCTTCGAACTTCAGCGGTGGCGGCTGGATCTGAGGCTTGCGCTCTGGCACTGCGAGATCACGCAGGGCTTCGAGGCTGCTCAGGGAGTTGCCGACAGGCTTGGGACGACGGTCCACCGTAGCGGACGGACGAGAACCTTTCCACGAGTTTTGTTGAGCCATTACCAAGGTACCTTTAAGTTGTTTTCTCTGAGGAGGAATGTTTGAGCGGGACTACGTGCTTCTTGAATACATTTTGACCAAAGTCAGGGTTGGATGTCACTGTGACTCGTTCCACCATGACGCTGATCTCTTCAACGTTGAGGGTTATGTCAGCCTGTAGGGCTAGACGGATTCGTTCGATGTCTTCGTCACTGATGAAAGAATGTCGTTGATCGGGCAGAACGGACAACCGAAGGTGCCCTAAATACTCTCCTTGCATATCCACAATAACAGCATGGGCAGTAAACGGTGCGTCTGTGCCCTGCATCACTGTCAGACAGTGGTGTTGGTGGTTAAAGACCGTGAACGAGCCAGTCGTGTAGCGATGGACTAGCTTGTCCTCCCAGTAAGACTCAGGATTGATCCGGAACCGATACTCGTTCATCAGACGTGCAGCAGGACGACCTCTATCGCCAAAGTGCACGCTGATCTCTTTCCCGACGTGAAGCAACTGTTTCTGTGACAAGGATTGGAGGAACTCTGGAAGAGCGTTCTCCGTGTAGATGTCCTTGCCTGACCTGTCCGTCTCTTCACAGAACAGGGCCATCTCCCGACTCAAATCAATGTCAGCGATGGCCACGACTGTGAGGTGACGTTTATGTCCAGAAACAGATTCGTCGAATGTGAAGGTGAGTATTTCTCCTGCCCTGACGACAATCCTCCCCAGCGTATGATTTTCCTGCATAGCTGCGGACCTCAGGTTGAGTTACTACGCCTGAATAATGTAGGGTCACGATTGCGTCGAATCGCTTGCCGAATCCAGGTATTGTTGGTAGGCCGGGTTTGTCCTGTCGACCATCACGACCACCTCAGTGGTGATCTGATGGATCTTCTGGTGCATCCCTGTCCCTGCTACTGCTGAGTACGAGTGAGCATGTACCACTACCGCATTGATGAATGCAGGCACGCCATTGACGATAAAGCCGACCTCACTTTGCAGACCTGGTACAATGACATCCGGGTTACTGTTCTCCCAGTTCATTGTCAGGTACGCCCCATTACGTTCAGCGATCTTGCTAGCCTCGTTGTACGTGTTGGAGGAGATCATGTCACTGCTTACGCGGGACATTGAGTTGGCTTTTCGATTGACTGCCTCGTACTCATTTGCATTGTTTGTTCTTTTTGCCACGGCTTTGTTGCCACTGACTTCAAAGAACCCTTCCATCATCGCATCGGTGTTGGCAAACCGAGCGCCGTTACCTTCGTTGAGCAAACGCACTTCCGAAGGGTCTTGACGCTGCACACCACCGGTGACGAATACAGTCAGGTGCTTGTCCACCAGACGCCACGTCCGTTCCACACCCCGGTACTGCTGAGAGGGCGCTAGGACGAACAACGCGGTGTACTCGGCCTCATCATACCGCTTGTAGTTGTACAGCGGCCAGACGTGCCAGAAGCCCTTCTGGAGGTAGCAACCGATACCTGCTGTGTAGATGCCCCCGAAGATCTTCTGGAGCTTATCAGCAAGCGATACGAGCGGCGTACCGTGCGGAACAATGGTGGTGCTCCGCTTGGTGGTATTGTTCGGCGGGACACTGTTGATCCCAACGATGGCCTGCTCGACTTCCAGATCCATTTCCTTGATCGAACGATCGAGTACCGAGATCAGGATGTCAAACGGCGTGCTGTCTCGGAAGACCCCGCCGATCATTTCAGACCGACTGAGGGCAAACGCTTCTTCCTGCAACTGCACCTGAATCTTCTTCATGCCCGAGAGGTCTGCCGCGTATTCGGTGGACGTCTCGGGGCTGTCTGCCATCGTGGCGGTTTCGCCTTCAACGGGCAAGTGAACAGAGAAGGTCTGCACCATGACTGCGTCAGCCGTTTGTTCGCCTTGTTGGCCAACGCGCGTGCGTGTCACGGTCATCTTGAGGTTCTCCTTGAACGGGAGAACGCGGTGCAGGTATTGGCCCCAGGGGACTACGACGGTGATCAGGATCTCATCGGCTGCCGCATTGCGGTAGTCACGGATGAAATCGCTACTGACCACCATCATCACCGGAATCTCTTCCTTTTCAGTGACGAAGGTGGCATCGTAGCTGTAATAGGTTTCTCGCCCATCACGTTTGATCAGGTCGTACTCGGCACTGAGGGTTGTTTCGGAGAATTCCATGACAACCCCTCGCGATTACTTTTTGTTCTGGTTACGTTCAGCCAGCAAACGCTCGATACGACCCATGATTGGGGCAGTCTCTTGCACGGTGTTGCCGACACCACCTGGGTTGAACAGCTCCTCGGCACCCACGATACCGCCAAACAGCGACGACATGCGTTTGAGTTGAGGGACGTCAGCGACCTTAGGCTTGAAGCCCATAACCTGAGCCTGGATGGTCTTGCAGTAGTCAGACATCAAGTACAACGACTGAAGCGGTGCATCCTTCACGTTCGGGTCACGGTCAATGTACGTCGACCAGAAGCCAATGTGCGCCACCAGTACTTCGTAGATGGTCACGAGGTCTTCCCGGTGCTGCATCAGGATGTCGGCACCCTTCTCGTACAGCTTCAGGATGTCAGTGATGGTGCCACCGACGTTGACGTATTCGGACAATGCATCGGCATCGCCTTTCTTCGACCCAGTACTCAGGTGACCCACCTTCTCGTTGTACTCTTTAGAGTAACGATAGTAGCCGGGGATGGCGTACAGGTAGGTCGCATTGAAGATGTGCTTACGCACCGAATCAATGTTGTTCAGATCCAGTCCGGGGAACATGGTCTTGTTCGTCACTTGAATCTCCTTTTGAACACGCGCAGCAGCGTGAACAGAATCGGGAAGTAATAGAACCGTTCGACGTTGTCCCACTTGATGGCGTTGGTGCAGAGGTAGTCCAGAGTCGCGATGTCAATGGCTTCACCTTTCAAGGCAGCCAAGGTCAAAGTCTCCAGCTTACTCAACTTCGTGTCCGGCTTGTGGAGATAGAAGTCTTTACTCAGCACGTAGTAGTCATCGTAAGTCACCCGCTTGATCTGAGGCGTACGCTCAGGCGAGATGGCTTCGTAGATCTCCAACGAACGGTCCATGTCCAGAGTATCTTTGACCAGACGGTTCAGGTCACGGAAACGTGCAGCACCACGGACCAGCTTCTCCAGAGCAGGATCGGTGTTACACGCATAGTAACCGCCGTCAACATCGGTCCGCGTCATGTCCGGGTAGATAACCGCTTCCACACCGGAGTAATAGACGCTGTTCAACGTCGGACGACGGTTGTAGAACTGCTTGACGTCCACGATGCCCGCCTGATGGACACTCATCGACAGCATGGCAAGGTCCATGGTCTCCAAGCAGTTCCAGAAGGTGAACTCGTACATCGTCTGATCGCCCTGAACGTTGAACTCCACCATGTGGCGGATTGCAGGGTGGTCCTGCGTGGTCAGGATGGTCTTCAGATAACGAATGATGAACGGGTCGTACGTCACACGCGGTTGGTTCGGCACCAGCAACGAGTTCCGCTCACGGGAGAAGAAGTCGTGGAAGTACAGCGTGATCAAACGCTCGTAATGTTCTTTGAGGTTGTTGACCAGTTCGGTCTGCCCCTCAGAGATCATCGGGTCGTTGCCAGTGTCCAAGAAGTCCTTGTGGAAGATCGTGGTCTCTTGGGCACTGAAGTTGTAGAGCTTGTCGTGCAGCTCTTGGTCCACAGGCGAGATGAGGCTGTACTCGATCTCATGGACGGTCGAGGTGTAGTGCGTCAGGCGGTTCGAGGAAGTCACCCCGAACATCCCTTCCCGACCATCGCCGATGTCACCCAGGAAGATGTCGCCTTCCTTCGGGATCAGGACACCATAGACGTTTGCGGCCCCTTTCAGGGTCATGTCCTTGGTGTCGCCTACCTGAGACGGTTGCAACGGTTGAGTGACCTTCAGTTCAAAGCCCTTGATGAGCTTGTACTGTTGGAAGATCGGGTGCGTGTCCCGTTCTTGCAGGCGGTTGTCATCATCACGACCACGGATCAACCAGAAATAGTCGATGTGCCACGACTGACCGGCAATGTAACTGGTCAGTTGGTCGAACGTGGTCTCGCTTGTATCGACCGTCGCACCAACGTACGCCTTGGGTTGGACCTTGACAGGTTCATTGACCGGCTTGGCGATGACGGTGTCGATATTAGGAATCACTGGAACTGGCATCTTCATTCACCCTGTTGCGGTTACCAGCAATGACCGTCAGATACATCACGTACGGGATGTCCAAACGGAAGCCGAAGTTGTCATCGTTGTCATACCAGCTTTCGCTAGGATGACGGTTGTTGTTGTTACTGCCGCCTGGGCCTTCGGGCTTGTTCTCAGAACCAATCCGCTGGTCTTGCAGGAAGCCAAAGAAGCGCTTGATGTACGCGATGCTGAGTTTGCCATCTTCCGTCATGTAGTTGAGCTGCGCATCTTCTACGTCGAGACGGTTCAACACGGTCTGGAACAGACGCAAGGTGTTGTAGCCTTCCTCATGCATGCCCATCAACGCAGCTTCGGTGTACTTGGCAAGTTCAGTACAGAACCCCATGCGCACGTGGTAGGTCTGACGCAGGTCGGCAGGCGTCTTGCAACGGATCTCGAACGCCTTGTCCGTCACCGTCACTTCCATGTCGCCATCGTCGATGAACTCGTCACCGCGGAACAGACTGAAATGGATTGGGCTGCGGCCCAGTGTTGCCATCTTGTCACCTTGCCGTTGCATCCACGCGATGAACTCAGGCATGAAGCCCACATCGAGGATGTCTTTCTCCGACAAGACCAGTGTCAGGTCCTTCGGTTCGATCACTGTCATCCAGTTAATGAACGACGTGGTGTACGGCATGACCGATTTCGGAATCCACTCGTCGAAGTCAGGGATCATGATCCCGCCAATCGGCTTCTTCGGAATGCGAGCGAGGTAATCGAAGTGGTCCAGTGCAAACCGGTAATCGCTCTTGTAGCTCGGCAACTGCATCGGGTCTTCGGTCTTCGCTTTAACCACGAGGAAGTCAGGCTTGATGAGTTGGTTGTGAACGATCTGCGGGTACATCACGTTCAGCTCTACAGGCTTCAGGTAACTGAACTTGTAGTTGAACTGCACGAGGTAGCTTGGACCGTCTTCTTGCTTCTCTTCTTCCACGGGCAGGTCGAAATCGAACCAGCCTTGGATACCGATCTGCGTTTCACCGATGACCAGCAGGGTGACGTTCTCATTGCCTGCTTGGTTGGTCAGTACCTTGGCCCGCTTGGTGTAATAACGACGCAAGTAAGGACCCAGCTCTTCACCGTAACCGGCTACGTTCTCACGCAACTCGTGCATGTGGATCAGCAGCGCTGCACAGAAGTCAGGCACTGCGAAGAAGTACTCCGCTTGGTGCAAGTGAGACTGACGATTGTCCGCCATGCGCACTTTGATGTCATCACGCCACACAGCCGCTTCCTGTTTGGACTTGGCACGGTAGGTGAAGTTCAGCTCCATCTCGGTGTTGCTGTAGATGGGCTTAATGTGCACGCCGATTTCTGGGTCAGCAAAAATAGGTTGGGCGTACGGGTGACGGACTTCGCTGTTGATCACCTCAGAGTCCACGTAAGTTTCACGCAGCGAGACAATCACACGCCCGTCATGTTGCCAACGGTTGATGAGTTTGGTGTCGCCCAGTTCAGTACCAGGCTGCGCAGCCACACCCGAGTCGCCCCTGATCTCAATACGAGTTTCAGGGATTCGAGAGATGCGCACGACGTTGTCAATCACCGATTTGGCCACACGGCGTGTGACGGTATCGTAGGTGTTCGGCAACGGGATCAAAAGGTTAGGCATGGGGGCTCCCCCGGGTGGATGATCTTTGACATAAAATCAGTCGATTCGGCATAAGGGGAGAGCCGAAGCCCTCCCCCGGATGTCAGCGGTTGACAGCCACGTAGGCTTTCAGCTGCTCTTCCAGCACGTACAGCAGGCCATCCGCGTAGCGGTACATCGGCGAGCGCAGGATGTGCGTGTGGTAGTAGGCTTTGTCCAGGAACATGAACATGGAAGTGCAACCCACGTCCAGAGCACGCCACAGCTCGTTGTTCATGTGTGGGAAGTCCATCGACACGACCATCTGGTACAGGCGACCGTAGACCTTGTTGGCCTGGCCCCATGCTTGACCGAGTTCGTTGTAGAACGTCATGTCGGACATGGCTGGGTTGTCGAGGATGTCGCCGACAGCGTTCAGGATGTCTGCCAACACTGGCAGGTCATTGACGTTGTTCGGCACGGAACCCACTTGACGGTACTTCAGCATCGCCTGGTTCATGTCGACCATGCGCACCAGTTCCATGATCCATTCCGCATCGCGGTAGTTGGAGCGGTACTGTTTCGCTGGATCGAGGAAGGTGATACCGCCGACGATCTCACGGTCACGCACGTTGTGCTGAGCCATGTAAGTGTCGATAGGCATTGGCTGAGTCGCTTGCTTGAAGATACCGCGCATCTTCTCTTCAGCAGCGATTTCATCACGAGCCACCAGTACGTCAGCGATGACATCGCCAATCGCGTCAGAACGGCTGATAGCGTCCTTGTAGAGGGTCTCGTTGGCGAAGACCATCATCTCGGAAGCTTCTTTCACCGCAGCGGACATGGCAGCGGCTTCGAACGGGATGAACGCGCCTTCACGATAGCAGGAGAACACTGCTTTCGGGTTGTAGCGCATTTGCTTGGCCGGGATGCCGTAGTCGTCGCCCAGCGATTCCATGCGCTTACGCACCGCTTCGGCACGCATGAGCAGGGATTCACGGTTGATGACCGAACGACGCTGGTTGATCGCCATGTTCTGGAACTTCTCGACGATCCACTTCTTGATCGCGAGCAGGCCTTTCTTGACCCAGTCCACCAGACCTTCCATCGAGGCCGTGGTGAGCACGTTGTTCTCGGAGACCAGCACTGGGATGTCAGAACCCAGACCGTACTGCGAGTTGATGCTGCTGATCGCGCCGTTGGCAGTGGTCAGTGCGGTGGAGTCAATGCTTTCCATCGAAGCGATGGTGGCCAGCATTTCCATGGAGGCCATGGTGCCGCCGACGGCGTCACGGATCTCGTTGATCGAGCTGCGCAGTTCCTGGTGTTCCAGTTCGTTCTGCTCGAGGAAGTCACGGCAGGTCTCGGACAGGAACTCAGGGTCCTTGTAACGCTCGTCCTTCATGTGATCGACGACGTCAGAAGCGATCTGTTCGGAGGTGATGAGCGACAGGCCTTCGACAGGACCTTGGTCATCGGTGTTGGTAGCCACAGGCTGAGTGACACCATTCAGCGATGCGGCAAGCAGGGATTCCAAGCTGGCTTTCATGACAATACCTTATTGAGCAGTCAGGGACTTGCGACCGTAGGTCAGCAGGTTACGGGAAACGGTGAGCAAGTTGGTGGTCATCTGATCCACCGGACCAATGGCCCACCCAGAATAGTTGCGTACAAACCGAAGTACACTTTCGTCAGCACCTGCACTGTCACCGTAGGACGATGCAGAGGCCTGGTAACGCTCACCAGCACGCAGAACGTTCTTGATCTGTGCCTCGACACGACTGAAGCCGATCGCACGGTCCTGAGCCTCAATGACGTCCAGGATCTCGATGACCCGTTTGGCCAAGATCTCGACCTGCATGCCACTGGCTGCCTTGACCGTACCAGACGTGATGCTGCTGGTGTTGACGTTGGTCATGGCAAACTTCACACCCGTGGTGCGAACTGCTTGAGCGTAAGCCAGTGGGTTGGTTGGGCCCAGTCCACGTTGCTCAGGTTCCAGCGTGAGGAAGAACAGAGACCAGCCACCGATGATCGGAGGGGCAGTCAGGGTCAGTCGACGACCGAAGCGAGGGTCACGGTACACCATGGCCTTCATCTTGGACGCAATCTGATCCACTGGCATCTGAGAGAACAGGTTCGACACCTCGTTCAGCTTAGTGGTGCCCGTGCTACCTTCAGACAACATGCGTTCGAACTGTTTACCGATCTCAAGCATGCCTGGACCGTAAGCATCGGTGAAGATCTTGTACTGCTCAAGAGCGGCACTGATCGACCGGATGATGGCGTCAGGGTCTTGCATGACCGAGTTGCCCGAGATCAGAGATTTGATCTCCAGTCCCAAGTCAATCATCGGTTTGCGGACAGTGGCGTAGCGCCGCACAGCAGCGTGTTTGGCGAGGTGTTCTGCCGAGATGCGCAGACGGCCACGGTACGTCGAGATCTTGTTCCAGAAGCCTCTCAGGGACTTCAGGATGGACAAGATGACAGCAACCAACCGCTTCCACAATTCCTTCAGGCGGTCCTTCAGGGATTCGGTGGATACCGTGCCGTTTTCATGACCTTCCAGCTCAGGGATAATGTCAGCGACAGTGATGCCTGCATTACCAATGAGGTTTTCGAAGCTGACAGTAATGGCGGCTCTGTGACCCGGTGTAACCACTTCATGGCGACCAAGATGCTGGATCAGGGCCTCCAAGGAGTCTGTGGCATTGAGCAGTGATTCGAGTTGAACCTTTCCTTGGGACAGTTCACGCTCTGCTTCAAGGACGTCTACGAACCCCTCACTCTCGGTGCCCGCCATTGCTGGCAGATCTTCATCAGACATGACAAATACTCGATTAAGGATGGAGGAGGATAATTCACCATAGAATTCGTTCAAACGGAATAAAAGATGTCCACCCAGCCGAAGCCAGGTGGACATCTCTCTAGCCGAGTGCTACTTAGGCTGCTGGAGCAGCGGCCGCAGCGGCGTCAGCTTTCTTGGCCGCTTTGCCGTACATCGACAGCACCTTGGCGCCGAACGATGCGGAGGCTTTTGCAGCGCTGCCCATGAAGGACAGATACTGGTGCGAGCAACCAGTGGTCAGGCGAGCAGCTTTGTTCAGCTTGGCCAGAACAGCTTTGGCGGAACCAGCTTCTGCTTTGTCCAGGGTATCGCCTTTCGAGACCAGGCTGTTACCAGCTTTGACCGCGTCGTTGATACCTTTTTCGGCCATGCCGGCAACGGCTTTGGACGAGATGATCAGCTTGCCCATGTTGACGATCTGGTCAGCCAGTTTGCTGATTTCGTCAACGGAAGGCAGGTCGCCTTCAGCGGAGGCCACTTTGGCGCCTTTGTCTTGCGACAGTTTCAGGCTGGCATCGGCCAAGCCGTCCAGGCCTTCTTTGTCGCTGACGGTCAGGTCGAAGAAGTAGCCGCCAGGCAGCTTGCCTTTCATGTCTTCGGTCAGGCAGGCTTCGACGTTGATCGAGGCAGCAACTTGCTTCAGACGGTCAGGGTGAACTTCACCTTTCTGGATCGACTGGTACAGCGGGTTCAGCGCGGCCAGGATCTTGCTGGTGTAGGTCTTCACGCCCACGTCGTAGCCGTGGTTGATCGCAGCCAGAGCAGCGGCAGGAGCGAGCTTGCCGTCAACGACGACGAAGTTCAGAGCCGAACCCAGGTTGATCTTGCCAGCCGAAGGGTTTTGGCCTTTGGCAGCAGCAGCGCGTTGCTTCAGGGACTGACCAGCAGCAACTACGGCAGGACCGGATTTGCCCATGGTGGCGAAGAAGTTCTTCACAGCAGCCCACGCGCCTTGAACGGCGTTCTTGATCGCTTCCCAGATCTTGCTCAGAAGGGCTTTGGCGCCTTCCAGAGCTTCCATCGAGGCTTGCAGCTTGTCGCCGGTACCGCCGAAGGATTCGGTGGAAACGGTGAACTCAGCAGCGTCGATCGGCAGGCGACGGGTGGCGATTGCCAGAGCGCGGCCGTGGATGTCAGCGGACTGAGGGCTCATGCCGCCGTCGGCGATGGCGCTTTCCAGGGAAGCGATCAGGCTTTCCATGGAGTCGGCAGCTTGCGACAGTTCTTCAACAGCTTCGTCGTGCTGGTCAACGACAGCGGAATCACCGCGGGCTTCTTCCAGAACCTCGTCCACTTGGACGATGGTTTCTTCGGTTACCGGGTTGATTTCTTGGCTGGCATTCGGGTCGATGCCTTCCATGGAGACGTTCAGAGCACTGTGCAGAATCGAGTTACGCATGAGTATAAAACTCCGTGTTTGCAAACAGAAGGAATGAGACGCAGACGGAGCCTAGGACAGTTCCGCATCTCTGCACACCATACGGTGTTTTTTGACAACAAGGCGGGCTAGCCGCCTCGATGTGATTTCAAACCATCAACTTGGAGGACGTGCCTCGGTCTGATGGTACCAGCCTTTAGGCAGGCTTCCACCGATCAGGTTCAACGACATGACCAGATCAGTGAGGCCGTCTTCTTGAGACAGCCAGCGGGAAAGGATCGTGCTCGCATCGGCACTGAACGCCCAGCCCAGGTCTTGTTCACGAACGACTCCTTTCGAGTCGACCGAAACCATGTCCGTAGGGTGGAAGGTCAGCAAGTCGCGGTAGTTCTCCAAGGAGAGCTTACGAGGTTGACCGGAAAGGAACGCCAGCGTCGACACGGTGAAGTTGAACACCCAGTGGGAGCACGGGATGGTCAACTGCTTAGCCAGCAGGAACTGGCCATTGCGGTCGAACAGGATTTGCTTGGCGGCTTTCAACACATCTTGCACGTACGACCAATCGTCGGCAAAGTGGTTGTTGGTCTCCATATGATGATAGATCGTATCGATCACAGGGAGATCAACGTAACCATGACGACCGTCGGTGCTCAGCGTGAAACCGCGATGAGTTGTCAGGCTCATGCGTTCTTCGCCTCCATCTTCATGATCTTCTCGGAAGTAGCGTTGAGGTAGTCCTCATACTTCGAGATGGTCCGCTCCAGTTGAGCATCGTTCTTGCCTTCGTTCTGAAGGCGAAGCTGCTCCAGGCGCAGTTGGATAGAACGCGCGTCTTCTTTCAGACGTTCGTACTTGGCCACTTGCAAGGTCGACCACCAGATACCGATGGCCAGCGCTACACTGGAGATGCCCGGGATGAAGTTGTTCTTCAGCGGGTCGAGCTTCAGGATGCCCACTTGAGGAGCGATGATCTTGTCGTCGTCTTCGCCGATCACGATGTCCGGGATGGATTCGATCAGCGAGGCGATTTCACGACTAGGCTTCGAGAAGGTCACCAGCAGCGTGAAGAACGCCAGTTGGTTGGCCTTGAGCCATGCCAGTTCAGGACGAGGACGTTCAGCGCCTTCAGGGTGCTCTTTCGACACGACGCAAGCTTCAGCGACCAGCAGGTAGTGCAGCAATTGCATCGAGTACGAGACCACGAAGTCCATGTAACCGATGGTACGCAGCAGCTCAGCCCGGCGGTAGGTGATACCTTCCACGACGATGTCCTTGCCGTAGCTCTTCTCAGCGATCGAGGAGAGCAATTCCAGCGTCACCGACATGTTGGTCAGGACTTGACGAACAAAGCCAATGGCGGTCATGCGTGGGGGCAGACGCACGGTCTTGCCCAAGTCGGTTTCGAACTGCTTACCGGCCTTGGACTTGAACGTGTTCAGCGTGCCTTCGGCGTTCATGAACGTCTCGAGCGACTTTTGCAAAGCTTGAGAAAGGATTCTCAGCTTCTCTTTCAGTTCATCCTTGGTGAAGGACGACGCCATACGGCGCAGGAAATCAAGGATACGCATTGCTATCTTCCTTTAAACGGATGGGGGATCAGATACGGCCTGGTGCCTTACCGAGCTGGTAAGATTTCAGGATGTCCATCAGCTCTTTGCTGTCGGACTTGCCACCGGTCTTGATGTCGTTCTTGGTCAGCTTGGACGGCATCTCGATACCGCGGGTGTAGATGGTGACCGATTCCCAATCCGGGTCCACGATGATCATGAGCATCGAGTAGGTGTGACCGAAGATGCCCTGACGGGTCTTGAAGTTGCTGAGCTGACCGCCGATACGGCGTTCGAGATCAGTTGCGGTCTTGACGTCCATGACCAGGATTGCCGAAGCAGTGCCCAGCGAAGGACCACCGGCCATGGCCGAGGCAGCGGAGTTCTTGGCAGCGCGAGCATAGACAGTCCGGTAGTAACCGGTCTCATCTTTCATCATCGCAGCACGGTGAGCATCCACACGGTCCATCTGAAGTACGAAGTCGGACCAGAAGCCGATCTCGCCTGCACGCCATGCTCTCCAGCGACTACGCATGGTCACGTCGGTACCACCAACGGCCAGAGTCTGGGTCATGACATCAGAAGGCATTGCAGCAACGCGCAGACGGATGGTCACAGGAACCACAGCGTCTTTGCCGTCTTCACTGATGGTCACGTCGATGACGTTACCCACAGCCAGGTTGTTAACCTTTTCGACGTACTTCGCAGCGTTGGTTACGCCAGTGCCTTTCTTGGCAAGGCGGTTACGCTCTTCTTCTTCAGCCTTCTTCTTCGCATCAGCCGCCGCAGCAGCGTCAGCCGCTTCAGCTTTCTTCTGACCGTACTTGGAAGCTTCAGCACCGGCCTTGACCGGGTCGTCTTCAAGGATGTCAGCCGTCACGTTGGCAGCGACCATGTCGCCGTTGCTGACGGATTCCATGGCAACTTGATGTTGCTCGGCCAGGATCTCGTCGATGAACGGCAGACCGAAGTCAGCCATCGAAGCGGCGAAGGATTCCATGGACGGGGATTCAGTCAACATGGTCAGGGTGGCTTCGTTCAGGTCACGGTCAGTGGCGAACTTGTCCAGACGACGACCTACCGACACATCGTTGATCTTGGTGTCGAGAGATACGGCCAGAAGCCAGTAGCCAGTGAACATGTTGTACGCAGTGTGGACCACGTCTTGGATGAACGGAATGTTCACCGCACGCTTGTCCATCAGCAAGATGGGCTCAACACGCGCAGATTGTGTGAAGCGAACCAAGTCGCCTTCCTTGCTACCGGCGAGCACAGTCTTCGCTTTTTTGATGACTTCGCCCGCTGCCTTATCACTGATTTTGTTGGTAAGCGCAGCGACGACCTGAGGGGTGTACTTGGCAAGAAGGCCGATACCGGCGGTGACCAGAAGTCCCGTACCAAGGAACTCTTGCGAGACTTGGTACGAAGTGAGTTTTTTGTCCATGAACATTTCCCTTTAAGGCGTGCCAGAAATGAGCGATTATAAGGTGATGAAACAAGTGCTGGACACTATTGCCCAGCACGGAGGTTTCGACAGCGATGACGCCTTGATGCGCCGTTTGACCCGCGAACAAGGCACCGGTGCCATTGGCGGCCGATTCCATGATTTGCTCGGAGGTTTCAACCGTACACAGCAGGGTTCTGCGGTGCCAGCTAACACTGACATGCAGGGCTTGACGTTTTTCACACGTCCGAATTTGAACCTGTCATACGATAACATCATGGCGTACCGGCAATTGTCGGTTTTGGCCAGTGATAACCCTCGCAGCTACAGCCGGATCATCCGAAGGATGCTCTGGCCGGACAGTTACGAATCCGATATAAAGAAAGACAACACCATCTTTGACAATCGTCAAGCCTTTATGCCGCTGTTGAGCAACGCCCTGACAAACATGTCCGGGTGGCCTGACTTGACCCTCCATGCATACAGCACATCAGAGGGGATGGCGAAAGAATCCTGGATGATGAACGACACCATTGCAGAGATCAATGGGCGCTACTCCCTGGACTGCACATTCGAAAATACCTTAGGCGATCCTATATCATTGACGCTGTTTGCGTGGCTTTTGTACATCGGTGGTGTCTACATCGGCACCAAGATTCAGCCGGCTGGTTACAGCATCGTGCAGAACGAGATGGACTACAACACCCGCATCTATCGTTTCGTGATGGATTGGTCTGGTCGGTACATTCAGAAGTGGGCAGCATGTGGGGCTGCGTTCCCAGCAGGTCTGTCGATGGGTAGTGCGTTCAACTACTCCCGGGACAATCCGTACAACGAAAGCCAGAAGTCCATTCAGACCACGTTTGAGTGCACGGTGGCGGAATACAACGACCCAATCACCTTGTGGGAATTCAACAAGTTGGTGGTCATGTTCAACCCTGACATGGGTGATGGCGTCCGTCAGAACAACATGGTCAAGATCACGGCCGATGAGCGCAAGTTGCTCAACTACAAAGGCTTCCCGTTCATCAACCTTGCAGCTAACAATGAGCTGGAGTGGTGGATGGACAAGTCCGAGTACGAGACCGTGACCAAAGGTAACTTCAATGCGACCTTGACTGCGTTGCCTGCCGATACCAGCGATCCAGAAGCTTTGGTCTTCGCAGGTGATCCATCGTCCACTGCCTCTACGACTGTATAACGGAGCAATCAATGTCCAGGTCCGACCTGAATAACATGATTGAGTTGGCCAAGCTCAATCCAATGGCTGTACAACGTGGTGGCATCGAGTACCTCGAACGCGTCCGTAATGGCGAGGTCGAGATCGTTGACGCCAGTAACGCCATGGTCTACTTGATGGAGTTCGCTTCGACCCTGTTTGCTAACGGGGCACGGAAAGACGAGTTCCTCAACCGCCTGCAATACCCAGAGCTGGCCCAGACCCGCTCTGATCTGTACCACCACATGAGTGACGTGGACTACATCAACGTGTTCTCCGGTGCGTCTCAGACCACCTTGCTGCTCGTCTACCATAAGGACGAGATCTTGGAGAAGGCTGTGGCAACCGGTGAAGCCGGGATGCGCAAGCTGGTGATCCCGCGTCACACCAAGATCATGGCAGGTGATGTTCCGTTCACGTTGCAGTACCCGATTGAACTGCGTGTACTGCCTCACGGCGGCTTGCAGATCGTCTACGACAACAGTCGTCCGTCTCCATTGATGGCACTGGAATCGAACAAGGTCAAAGCGACCATCGAGAACTACAACATCGGTCACGAAGAGTACATCCAGCTCGAAGTACCGGTGCAGCAGTTCGAGATGAAGAGCTACACGGCTCCTCTGACGGCGTCTCGGGTCTTCAACAAGACCTACGGTTACGCTGACCAGTACTACTTCTGCCGGGTCTACATGACCGATGCCAACGGTATCTGGAAAGAGATCAAGACCACGCACAGCGATCAGGTCTACGACCCATTGACCCCGACTGCGGTGTTGAAGATCCTCGACAACAACCAAGTGAACGTGTCCATTCCTCAGGTCTACTACAGCACCGGGCAAATGAACCGTACGCTGCGGGTCGACGTGTACACCACGCGTGGTGCTTTGGAACTGGCGGTGCAGGGTTACAGCTCTGACATGTTCAAGGCGGTCTACAACGACTACGACAACGATGACAACGGCAAGTACACCTCGCCGATTCAGAAGTTGGTCAGTGGTTACTTCATGGCCTCGGCTCCTGCGACAGGTGGTTCGAACGCCTTGACCTTCGAGAAGCTGAAAGAGCGTGTCATCAACAACGCACTGGGCCGTATCGATGTCCCGATCACCAACGTGCAGATCCAGACCCAACTGGACTTGCTGACCGATGCTGGGTTCAGTTGCGTGACCGACATTGACAACGTGACCAACCGTCTGTACGCGGCGTCCCGTGAACTGCCTGCGCCTGACATCAAGGAAGTGTCGACCGGCATGGGCGCCAACGTCGTGACCTTGAGCAAGACCATTGACCAGATCTTGGCTACGGCTGATGTGATGGACAACGGTCAGCGGATCACCATCCTGCCAAGCACGCTCTACAAGGACGAAGGCGGTTACCTGTCGGTTGTGGACAACGAAGACCGTGATGCACTGAAGGCCCTGACACCCGATGTGTTGGTCGAACGGGTGACAGGCGGGGATTACTTCTACACGCCGTTCCATTACGTCTACGACGTCTCTGACAACGTCCTGGAAGTACGTCCGTACTACTTCGGCAACCCGCAGTTGACCCGTCGCTTCTTTGTGGAAGACAACGGCACCATGGGCATCGGGGTGAACTCCAACAACCACAACTTCATGCGCACTGAAAAGGGCTGGAAGTTGCAGGTGATGACCGACAGTACCGATTCGTTGAAAGCAATGGACGACGAAGTGCTCGTGGCTCAGTTGGCGTACATTCCACCGGGTGAAGTGACCCGTGTCTACCTGAACGGCACCTTGATGGGGCGTGATCCGAAGACCAAGGAATGGATCTTCGAGTTCGAGTTTGAATCGAACTGGGACGTGGACCCTGAGCACAACGTCTACCTGAATGGGTTTGAAGCGGATCAGATTGCACCGCATGCTTACCCAGCAGCCATGACCACCGTGTTCGACATCTTCTTCGGTGTGTTGCAGGATCTGGTCATTCCAGGCGAGTACACCACCATCGACCAGTTGATGGGCAAGTTCAAGTACGAGGAAGCCATCATGGGCCTCTACCATGAACAGGTCACCATCGTGCTGGGGGCTGTCCTAGACGGCCTGTGGGCGCGTGCACGCTCGACTGTGGGTGAAGAGCAATACCTGCGCTACGAAGACGACGTCTACGAGCTGTGGACCTCTGACGTGCCTGACAAGACTGAGACCGGGGCAGTGAAGATTGCCTACGATGCTCAGAACCGTCCGTACGTGGTGTACAAGCACCGCGTGGGCGATGTCAAGATCAATGAAGAGACCGGTCGTCCTGAGATCCTTCATGCTGCCAACTCGATCATTTACCAGAACGGTGAACCGATCGTGTCTTCTCCTCGTTCGGTCCTGCGTCAAGTAGAGCTGTGCTTGTTTGACGGTGCCTACTACTTCGTGACCAACACCACGGACGTCAACTACCGCGACACGGTCCCTAACCAGATCGTTGAGTGGGTCAACATCACCTTGGCTCCGACCCGCAAGAAGTTGCTGGAGAAGACCAAGCTGTGGTTCCACCCGAAATCGACGGTGGGTCTGATCAGTGCTGTTGTGGATGACAGTCTGGCAGTCAACATGCAAGCGGCTCAACACCTGTACGTCGAGTACTTCGTATCCGACACGGTCCACAAGGACTTGGCCCTTCAGGATGAGATCCGTAAGGCGACACGCAAAACCCTTACCGCAGCCTTCAAGGAACTTCAAGTGACCCGTAACGGCCTTGAGCACCTCCTGAAGACTACGATGGGCGATGACGTGACCGGCGTGGCCATCACCGGCCTCGGTGCATCCCGCAACTTCAGCGTGATCACCATGGCAGATGAATCGTCTCGTCTGTGCATCGGCAAGAAGCTGGTGACCCTGCCCAACGCCACCTTCGGTGTGGCTGACAGCATCGACATCCAGTTCGTGAAACACTCGGTGTAACGGCATAGAGCGCGGGCATCAGCCCGCGCTCTATGTTGGGTCTTATGCTGCGAGCAGCTCGTCCACTTGCGTTTCCACGCCATCCACCAAACGAGCCATGTCCAGCTTGACGCTGGCCATCAGGTTACGAATGGTGTTGAAGTTGGCCAGTGCATGGGAGATGGAGTACCGGCTGCTGATGAAATCGAGCAACTGGTTGGCCTTCTCTTCATTGCCGGCTTCTTCGGCTTCGCGGTACTGTTGGTTGTACTCGCGTTGTTCCGCGTTGAACTTCGCCCACACTTTCTTCCACAGGGCAAAGATACGCAGCACGCCAAACTTCTTGGTCTGCTGAGTCGCGGTGTCGATCGTACGCAGCACCGTAGGCATGTCGCTGATGCTGTACTTGACCGGGGTGGCCTTCAAGGTGTTGAAGTGCTTGATGATGTCAAGCATCTGACGCACGGCGATGTTCCACTGATCCCAGCTTGGCTCGGTAGGACCGAACTCAACCGAGAACATAGCAGCGACCTTGGAGTTCGCATCGAACAGGGCAGCGAGTGCACCGTCCATGTTCTGCAAGGCGGTGTTCAGGAACGGCTCGTAGGCGTAGACCACGCTGACCAGACGGTTGTCCTTGATCGCAGTGTCGAAGAAGGCATTGACGTCCTTCCAGACCTTGGCATCAACCTGTGGGAGGGCGGTGACCTTCTCCACTTTCTTGAAGTCGACCTTGATGACCCGCTTGGACAGTTCCTGCTCGACCTTCTGCTCCATGGCCGCACTGCGGGTTTCCATGATGGCAGAGCCCGAGTAGTAACCCTTGATCTTGGCCGCAAATGCCTTAATGGCTTCCCAGATCTTGCGCAAGATGGAGGACAGGATGCCTTCCATGGCCGGGGTGTAGTTGACCTTGGACGGCAGCTCGGTGAAGCTGTTGGCAGGCATGGTGTCAAACGGATCGCGGAAGTTCTCCAGCGATGTCGTCATCTGCATCAGTACCTGAGCATCAGCCCGGGAGATGTGACCAGAGTCACGCACGCTATGGTAGACGTTGCGCAGGCTTTCAAGGGCAGGCTCGAGGACGACTGCGTCTTCGTCGCTCAGGCCTTGGTCCACCACGAACTTGTCGACTTCATCAAAGATCTGTTCGAGCGACAGGGCATTGATCTCTTCAGCGGCTTCTGGAGTCAGTTCCAGAGCGGCTGCGAGTTCGTTGATGTCCATGACCGCACCGGATTCGGAAATCATTGGCATTGGGTTATCCTCATAAAGCGAGAGGAGCCGCAGCCCCTCTCGGTGGTGTCAGGCCACGATGAAACGACGGATGTAGTCGCTCAGGTCGCTGCGCATCAGGCCACCAACACTGTTGTTGAGGACGCCAGCATGCACTTCGTCAACCGAAGCTTCGAAGGCCGAACGGCGCAGTTGCACGCAGATGTCTTCGACGGTCAGCAGGCGCGGTTCGTGACAGAGCACGTAGCGGTTCTTGTAGATGTCCACGACCATGTTGTAGGTCACGTTCACGGAGAACGGGTACATCTCGTTCAGACGACCGATGACTTCTTTGGTCACGTCGGCATGGAACTGCTCGAAGTGAACCACGACCGAGTCAACCTTGGAGGCTGGCAGGGGGAAGCTGTAACCCAGCTCGACTGCCAGAGCAGTTTCCAGGAATGGCTTGCGTTCCGCAGGGTTCGCAACGGCCCCGAGGAGTTCATTGAGGCGAATGATGTTCATGCTTACACCGTCTTGGCTTGAAGTTGGTTGGAGAGTTCGAACAGGCGGTTGTTGACCAGGTTTTCCAACATGCGTTGGAACTTCTGCTCTGCCGGTTTGCCGTTGAAGATACCGGCGATGTACTCGACGATCACATCAGGACCGAAGTACCCACGGGAGTTGCGGGTGATCTCGCTCAAGATGCCGTCGATGGCCTGGATCTGGTTGATGATCTCTTGACGCTGCTTGACCGTGAGGTACGCTTCTTTGGAAGAGGCGATCAGTTCACGACGCATGGCTTCGTAGCGTTTCGGGATCGGGTCGTAGACACCGTCATCACTGCCGCTGAACAGGGCCATGAAGACCATGAAGATACCGATGACGGCGATTGGGACCAGACCCGTCATGATACCGCCCACGACGCCCAGTGCACCCAGCATGGCAATGCCGTAGCCGGTGATGGATGCCATGATGTTGGCCTTACGACCACGGTATTCCTTGAAGTACGCCGGGAAGGACTTGTACATGTAGTCCAGTGCTTCCACGATGTACTGAGCACCGCCGTGACGGGCTACGAATTGGTCCGAGGAGAACTCGAACGCACGCAGGTCGTAGAACTTGGTGCCCAGCTCAGAACGGATGCTCTCAACCATGCCGGCCATGACCACTTGCTGGATCAGCAGTGGGTCGGTGGAACCGTTGATTTCGCCCAGGTCACGCAGACGCCAGCCAGTACGCTGTTCAGCGACCTTGACGACTTCTTGAATGACCTTGTCATCAGCACCTTCGTGTTGACGACGAGTGATCTCAGAGACCACCACGTTGGACATGACCATGCGGCCCAGGTAACGCAGGTAGGTGAAGCCGTGACCCATCTCGTGACAGGCAATGGCGGCTACGTGCATGCCACCGATGCCCACCATGCTACGGTCGGTGAAGAACTCGGTAGCGATGAAGATGTCGATCGGGATTTCGCAGTAGATACCAGAGACCTTGCCGGTCTTGATGTCCACGGTGCCCTTGAAGAGTTCCTGCTCGGACATCGGACGACCAAAGCGTTTGACCTTGGTGGCGATCTCATCAGGACGCATCGGGTTAGCGATGTCTGCCTGTGGAGGCAGGACGAAAGCGTTAGGACCGCCCAGTCGTGCGAAGTTGAAACGGAAGTTCATGCCGGTGACTTTCTGTGCAATGTCATGCAGAGCAGCACTGGCTTTGTTGAAGGTGTCTTTCGACGGATCTCGGAGGCAGGCATCCATCTGGAATGCCATTTCTTTGAGCAGGGTGGAGTCGCGTTGGAAGTCAATCGCTTCCATTGACGCAATGAGTGCTGGATTCATGACAGAGTCTCTTGAAGATGGCTTGGCGTAGGTACCCAATCATAGAGATTGGCGTTATTTCTTACAAAGACTCGGTATTGATTTGTATATACCCACCAACAGATTTCAGGATTAGCTCATGACAGCTGTGAAGAAAGCTCCTCTGTTCAACAAGGAGGACGTATTAGGTCTTGAGTGTAAGCACGCGATCTACACCGAACATCAGCTCAACGATACCGATGACCTCCTGACTGTAAAGGAGCTGGTATGGCTGAAAGACGGGACTCGTGTGCCACGACTTCGGTTCTACCCTAACCGCAAGCGTCCATTCGGCATCACAAAAGAAAAATACCGTAACCACAAAGACAAGAAGGAAGTCGAAGACCTCGATAAGCTGATCCTCTGCGAGACCACTCAGCGAGACCTCAACAACCAGATCGTCCGTCGCATGGGGTATGGCAACCCCAAGCAGCAGTTACGCACGTTATGCCGTAACCAGTACATCTACGGGGCAGACATTGCTCCAGCCACTCTGCTGAAGCGTCAGTACCAAGAGAAGTGGCCCGGTCTGTTCCATGCCAACCAAGTGGCCGTACTCGACACCGAGACCGACATGTGGAACGGCGACGGTAAGGACATCATCATCTCGACGGTGACGTTCAAGAACAAGGCCATCGTGACCATCCTTGACACGTGGATTGAAGGCATCCCGGATGCAGTCAACCAGATCCGGGATGCGTTGAACACGTACTTGGGTCACTTGGTCAAGCCACGGGGCATTGAGTTCGAGATCAAGATCATGAAGTCCCCTGGGGCCATGGTCAAGGAATGTGTTGACAAGTGCCATGACTGGATGCCGGACTTCGTGTCCTTCTGGAACATGGACTTCGACATGACGGTAATGATCCGTGCTCTGGAGAACGAGGGCTACAACCTCGCTGAAGTCTTCAGTGCTCCGGAAGTGCCGAAAGAGTACAAGTACTTCAAGTACAAGCGTGGTCCTGATCAGAAGGTCAAGGCAGACGGCAAGTCGGAGAACTTGGCATGGTACGACCGTTGGCACACCGTGACCACTCCGTCCAGCCACTTCTGGATTGACAGTGCAGCCGTGTACCGGAACATCCGTCGGGCGAAGGGTAAGGAGCCAAGCTACGCCCTCGACAAGATCTTGAAGAAGAACCTCGGTGAGGACTTCGGCAAGCTCTACTTCCCGACTGGGGACTCCAGTGCTCACCCGGGCAGTGTCGAATGGCACATGCAGATGCAGAAGCACTTCAAGATCCCGTACGTCGTGTATAACGTCTACGACTGCTTGGGTGTAGAGCTGCTGGATGAGAAGGTTACTGACCTGAACACCCAGATCGGTATCTTGTCCGGGTCGTCGGAATACAGCATCTTCAACTCCAACCCGAAACGTAACGTCAACGACTTCTACTTTGACATGCTCAAAGACGGAATGATGACGGGCACGTTGTCGGACCGGATGGAAGACGAGTTGGATCGTCTGCTGCTCGGGAAGGAAGACTGGATCGTGACGCTGCCTACCAGTTTGGTGGAAGCGAACGGTGTGTACATGATCAAGGACTTGCCAAGCGTACGTTCGTTCGTACGTCGGTACACGTCTGACGCCGACATCGGGTCTACGTATCCGAACGGCGAGATCATCATGAACCTGTCGAAGATGACGACCATGTACGAGGTCTGTCGGATTGCGGGGGTCACAGCAAGCAAGCAACGACTGGTGGGCATCAACCTCACAGGTGGGCCGGTGAACTCAATCGAGATCATGACCGATGTGATGAAGGCACCAGATCCGTTCGAACTGCTGGAAGCTTTCGAGGAAGAACTGCGTCAAGCTGCGTAAACAAAGAAAAAAATAAAGCCCGGGCCGTCTTGGCCTGGGTTCTATTTCGTGTGTCCGTAATCAGGACTTTGGTACCTCCTTCTTGATGATGTTGATTTCTACGTCTTGGTGGATGTCAACTCCTTTGTTTACTGCGTAGGCTGTTACTCCTGAGTGGATGATCCATGCAAATGCAATCGCCATCATTCCGTATCCTACCTTACTCATGTCACCTGCCTCTACGTTGATAAGTTTGAAGTCTTTGATCTTGATCCACTTATCCAATCTATTTGTTAACCAGTTTAACGCTTTCTTCATACTGCCTCTCTTATTGTTGTTTACATTCATTTGGTCCTCCGTGTGGCCCTTATTGATAGTGTAACATTTCCCCGTTACATGTCAATGACCGTTCGTCGGCTTTGACGGGGTGAGCTGGGGAGGCCTACCCTCCCCAGTCATCATTCCTTACTTCTTGCGAGCTTGTCTCACTTCATGACGCAGACGTTCCACATTCGGACGCTGGGCATTCTTGAGAGACTTCCTGAGTTTACGAACTTTATTCTTCGCAGTGAGCGACATGCTGTTGAACTTACGACGGGCACGTTCAGCACGCGACAGCTTAGGTTCAGCGATGTAGTTGAACGTGTCACCATCGAAGTCCGCAGTAGGGGCTCGTCCGGGACGTGGGAAGATGTCCGACTCGATGTCTCGAGGGAACGGCTTTCCTAGTTCTTCCTGCAACCGCATGGCACCGGTGAGAAGATCCTTTTCGTTACTCATTTGTCATCTTCCTTCTTGTCTTCTTCGCCAATGAATTTCTCAATGGTGTCTTGGACAGGTTTCGGGATAGCTCCTTCCTCCTGAGGTTCACGCATAGGGCCAAGACCCATGAGGGTACGACCCATGCCCGGCTTATAGAAGCCCTCACCGAGCAACTGCTTACGCAATAACCCAGAGCTACTCAGAGCTACCCTGGTAGCGTCGACAATGTGGTCCTCAGGTTCGATGTGACCACCAGGTGGCTGCATGCAACGGGCTGTCATGCTCTCGTTACCGATTGCACGAGCCAACGCTTTCAGACGACGCTTGTAGGTCACCTTGACCTTCAACGACGCACTGTTGTACTGACGACGGTTGTGCTCGAGATCGTCTGTGAACTTCATCTGCTCTTCTGAGCACTTGACCAGACGACCACGATACTCCGCTGTATTGAACGGCTGACGGCGGTACGCTTGGAACTCACCGTGTGGTGTGTCCTTCAGCGAGATGGGGTTCCTGAGCAGAGACTTACTGGCCGAACGACTTTCCACCATGCCGTCCACCAGAGCACCTAGTCCGAGATAGTCGCCAACCGCATCGGCGACGTCCACGTTCCTGGCGGTGAGGATCAATCCCGCTGACAACGTGTCGTGTCCTTGATGCGGATCATTGCGTTGCTTCTCAGCGGCAGTGATTACATCTTTGCCAGTGAGTGGCACTGATTCATTCAGGATGCGGCGGATTATCGAAGGTCTCCCCGGCAGTTTTGGGAGAGAGGTGTCTCCGAACAAGGCCTTACGGACCTCCTCTGCGGACATCATTTGACCCATGGCTTCGCCATCGAAGTCAGGGTGTGCTTCGTGACGACATGGGATGTCGCCAACCATCTTCACTCGGGCTTCCAGGTACCCTGTGTAGATCCGGACTTCGTTGTTACCTACCCAATGCCCTTCGAAGCGGGTTTCCACATCACCGTAGATCTTCATCAGGTGGAAGTGGGTTGGGAGGTCTACAACGAATGCCACGTACTCACAGTCCCGGATGGTCCCTTCGAGCACGAGTGTCGCATAGCCGAACACGCAGAACTTGCCACCTTCAGGAATGTGACGTTTGACTTGTTCGACCAGCTCTTTTACGCGTTCAATCTTCATGGTGATGTATCCCTTGGTGAGTACCGGTTAGAAAATAAAAGAGGAGGCCGAAGCCTCCTCTCTTTGTCGCTGCTTAGAAACTGAGGCCGATGGCCCCAGCTCCTTTGGTGGTGAACCACCGCTGCTTGACGCCGTACATGTCCAACATGGTTGGGCCAACGTTCAGCACGTCGCAGGTTGCTTCGATGAGGTCCATCACGTGGATCTCCGGATCAAGGATCTCGATCTTGCCGAAACCCATGGCCGTTTGTTTTGCACGACATACCACGCGACCGTACTGGTCGAAGCGGATCTCGCCTTCCTCCTCGAGGTACTCGATGTGGAAGTATTGCCCCAATGTGTCACAGCCAGTATCGTCAATGATCTTGGCAGCAGCAAGTTGATTCAGACGTTCGATGAACTTCTGGTTCAGTTGCTTAGCGGACATTTGTTGAGCCATTGTATTGCTTCCTTGTACTTGGTTAGTGTTGTTTCTTATTGTTGGGGAGTATAACCCCATAACGATTCGATGGCAAGTTTTTATTCGCCTTCGAGTTCCTTGCGTACGCCGTCCAGGGTCAGTCCTGGCATGCACTTCCCGTCTTCAAACTCGTCAGGTCCAGTGGAGTCGTTTCGTTCCACGTTCCCCACCTTGCCCAAGTTGATGAGATCCCGATACTGATCTTCTTCGAGGGTCAACTCAAACCCAGTGAAGTCAATCTCACAGCCACCGCTGCCCACATAACCCGTTGCAACCGACTGACCGTAGTCATTGGTCCAATAGATTTCCCGGTCACCGAACGCATGATCACGCAACTCGTCACGGGTGGCAGCAGCGAGAACCTTGACAGCTTCGTCGTAGGTCATCTCGCTCCGAGGCCAGGTAGTGGCTTCGATGTCAGCCGGATCAACGTCGAGGTAGAAGTGATCCAGCCCATGAGCCTTCTCCTTCTGCTCACTGCGATCATAGATCGCCAAGATCCGGGACTTCGCTTCAACGGTGACCACCTCACCAGTTTCCACCGTCAGCAGACGGCACAGACGATCAACGTCTGCGTTGTCCGTTGGCCAGATGCGGATATTGCTGGTGACGGTATCACCGACAATGATGAGCAATTCGAAGTTGGCTTCGCCGTCGAACTTGCCCATCGCCATGGATTCGAGACGGAAGGTCTCAACCATGTCACCGTAGTTGGTGATGTCAGTTACAAACTTGAAACCGGATTCGGTCTCAAAGGTACGGATACGACCGTAGTCGATTTCCAGATCATCTTCGTTGGTCACGATCACGCAACCAGCACCGTTTTCATAGAACTCGTGATTAGTCTTCATGGCGACTCCTTACAAGGTTAGGACGGTAGGTAGATTGTTCTTCCTACTCTCCGCAATCATGTATTGTTGAAAAATATTCGAATCGACAAAAGAAGAGGGGGTGCACCCCCTCGTTATATTTAGTTCACCCGCAGCATCACGTTGTCTTCGAACATGTGCCAGAGGTGAAGATGCTGTTGGGCCATCATTGCCTTGTGGAGTTCAGGGATGTCCAACGCGTCGTAAGTAGAGGCGTAGGTAGCCAATGCATGCACCACACTCGTTGAAGCCGCAATGGACACCATGCGAGACTGACTAGCCGGCCCGATGTCCTTGAAGTCCAAGTAGTTCGCAACGACGTTGATCGTGTGGGGCAACTCGTTGTTGACGTACTTGCTCGTCAGATGCCGCAGAGCGATCGCTGCAAGCATGATACGTTGACGCCCAACAAACATACCGGCTGATCGCCCAAGCTTCTCCAGATCGCGTGTAGGGATGTGCTGGATGCCTCCGTACTGCTCATTGAGCTTCAGGAACTTCTGAGCGGAACGGACCCCAGTGAAATACCCCACGAAGTACCCGTAGACAAGGCCAACGTAGTATTGTGGCTTCTGCATTTTACTTCCCTCGGTAGTATTGGAAGGCTGCCTTGATGTTCTCACGCGAGTGACGTTGAGGAAGGATACCCACATCCAGCCAGAACGTCAGGAGCTTACGTCCTTCAGCGAACGTAGTGCTCTCTTTGATCTTGGTCTCGCGGTGGAAACGACAGGCCTTGCCATCGTAGTTGATGCGTCCGAAATACGAACGCTGAGCGTACAGGTGTTTGTTCTGCAACACGCTTCGCTTCTCCCCCAGAGCAGCTTCAGCGGCTACGACAGTGACCTCGATGCGATCAGGACTGTGGATCTTCACGATGTAATAGCAACGCCCGAACTGGCTCAAGAATGCCTTGTCGATCTTCAACTGAGAAGACACCTTCCGGTTGATGTCATTCAACAACATGGAACGAATAGCGGCACATTCTTCACGGGTGTATTGCGAGTTACGCATGAGCATGGTGGACTTCCTAATGGTTTAGTTATAATGGTGACGGCATAAGCGGAGGCCGAAGCCCCCTAGTCATGCACAGAACTCTTTGGCGGGTATTGGCGTACCGCCGATGATCTGTTCGATCACGTCGTACCGGCCTCGGTTAAGGAGCAGGGTGATCATGGACAGCGATGCCTTTGCGTTAGGCTCCGCGGTCCTCAGGTCATGGCCAAACAACGCGATGACCTTTTCTACTACGGCAGTATGGGCCTGTTCAATTGGCGTGACAGTGAACCCATTGACCAACGCCATCAAGTCGCTGTCGCTTTCATGGGTCTCTAACTGCTTGACCTTCGCTGCCCCCACTTCCAAAGCATGGCTGTACGACTTCCCGATGCCCATGAACCACTTCAGCAGCTCAGGACTATCATCGTACGAACCGTGTATCGACGGATGAAACAAGTAGTAATGCATGAAACGCTCCCTAGTTGATCGCTTCCCCAAGCGATAGTGAAACGGCATAACTGCCCGCCTGTCTTGGAAGACAAGCGAGCAAGCTAGAGGCTTTGTCGACCACTGTTCGGTCGAGTCACATGCTGCGGCTGGCATGAGCCAGATCGTACAGCAGTCCATCAGGTAACACTCCGATCTCTACTCAGACGGACCTCGAGTAGAGTCAGCTCACTGGGTGTGCACCCCCATGAGACGTGTAGTGGGGTGAACGGGGGAATCGAACCCTCGTGCGACGATTCACAGTCGTCTGCCTAACCACTCGGCCACGCACACCATTGTTGAATCCAACCAGCGGGACCTCGTCCGAGTACACCATGCGCGCCGCGCATGAATGCCGCTGATTGAAAGGGTCGTCCTGGGGAGACTCAAACTCCCGACCGCTGCCACGTTGTTAGGCCCAAGTCCCTCGGAAGGGAGTATGGGCCTGAAAAGGCAGTGCTCTATCAACTGAGCTACAGGACCGAAATGGCTCCACGACCTGGACTCGAACCAGGGACACTACGGTTAACAGCCGTATGCTCTACCAACTGAGCTATCGCGGAATGGTGCTCACTGCTGGGCTATACCCAGACCCCCTGTGCTGCCAGTCCCATTCGCTTCGCCTTGAAGGGGCTTGCGGGACCGGCTGCCAATGGGCAGTGAGCGTTTATCAACATCTTCAAGTAGATTTCACCGTACCGTCGGCTGTGATGTTACTTTCTACTCGCCTACCTTTCGGCTGATTCCCTGCATCCAGGCTCACGCTTTAACTGGATACTTGAAGATGTCGACAACTGGAAGAGGTATCTGGGATCGAACCAGAGAATGACAGGATCAAAGCCTGTTGCCTTACCGCTTGGCTATACCTCTGAATATGGCGGCTCCAAGGGGACTTGAACCCCTGACCCCCGGCGTGACAGGCCGGTGCTCTAACCAACTGAGCTATGGAACCTATGGCGACAGGCACTGTTGATTCAGTGCGCGGTCAAGCCCGCATTGCTGCGGCCGTCATGAAAGTGGTGGAGAGAGCAGGATTTGAACCTACGTAGTGCGATACGCACGTCAGATTTACAGTCTGATTCCTTTAACCGCTCGGAAATCTCTCCGGATAGATAGGATGGAAAGGCCCGGTCGCCAACGGCAAGTGGCTGCACTAGGCTGCCGATCCCTCTGCTTGCTCAAAGGCTGCACGGATCACGGCCGGCGGCTAACCGGGCCTTTCCAAACGTTTCGTGCCCAGGACGTTTTCCGCTTACGACCGAAAGTCAAGGGACAAGGGCACTTCACATAGACTATATACATCGTGTATTTTTTTACACGATTATCAAGGGCTTAGCAGAAGACGGGCATAAACGCCGTGCTTTTGCACGGCGCTATGCGGGAGGGTGTTACACCAGACGACGGGAGATGTCGGCCAGTTGTACTTCGATTTCGATCTGGAAGTCTTCCGAGAACGAGCTGGTCACGTGAGTGATGCCGCGTTGGGTATCCATGCCAATGTCGAACAACAGTTCTTCACCGATGTCACCCGAGATGCCGAAGCCACGAACCATCTTCTCAACACGCACCGAGGCGTCATCGAGTTGATCACCGTTCGGACCGAAGACCTTGAGGGACTTGACCGGGATGTTGTAGATGGTGCCGGTGTAGCAGCAGGCGTCGATCTGACCTTCCAGCGCTTTGAAGACGCGTGGCATGATGTCGAAGCGAGTGCCGTTGGCGACCGAGAAACGGATCAGGGCTTTGTGCTCGACACGTGCTTCTGGTACCAGCAGTTCCAGACGCTGAGTCAGGACGGCTTCCAGACCTTGCATCAGGCGCAGTTGCTCTTGTTGCAGAGCAAGATGGTGGATATCCAGTGCCGGCAGGTTTTCGATGCTGGCCAGTTGAGCTTCGGTAAGCTCTTCTTTTGGCAGCGTCATCAGCTCTTGACGGAACAGGAAGTCCGAGAGCTTCTGGAGACGGTCGTAGTTCTCAGCACGCTCGGCTTTCAAGCGGATGATGAACGGAGCTAGGCCGGTAATGTCACCGATGCTGATGTAGTTCTTCTCGAACACTTCGGACGGGGACCAGCTGATGTAGCCAACATGGCCCGGGTGATTGGCTTTACCGCCGTCAAGGTACTCCACCAGATAACCAGTGACGTCCAAGACTGCTGGGTCTGTATCACGGCCCACGTACTGACAGAAGGCATCGTGGGTCATTGGGATAGCGCCAACCACTTTGCTGCCGGTGTAGAAAGAATTCAGTTGCATCGGTAGTTCCTTACCGTTGGAAGAATAGGCGGGGGTCTAGTAGCTGTTCCATGTTGCGGACGGGTGCGCTAGGTTCAGAACAGGCTAGATGGGCCTTCTACAGACCCCCTAAAAGTACCGGCGATGTGCTACCACCGGTGTTTCATAGACTACTTCCAAACCGGACTTTTTTACTCGGCCCGGAGGCGTTTGTCCAGCTCGTCACCCAGGATGTTGTAGGTGTAGCGGTCGAGGATGCCGGACTTGATGCAGCTGTTGGCGTGGTCGTGCTCGAAGCCTTCCAGTTGTGCGAGGGTGGCACAGATGGTGAACGAACGGATGCGACCTTCGCCACACTGGACGTAGATCACTTCGGCACCGGCGTCACGTTGGGCTTCTGCGAACTTGAAGATCTCTTCAGCACGCTCTGGAGTCATGCAACCTTCCGGGTCGAGTTCTGGAGCATGGTCACGCGGGAAGAACATCACCTGCAAGAGCGGGCGTTGATCTTTGCCGGGGATGGCCACACCGTTGCTGTAACGGTCCGTGATGGAGATCACAGGGGCCTTGGGGTCGACTTGTTGCAGGCGGCTCTTGCTGATGTTTACGAGACGGGTCATGCGGTTCTCCTAGGGTTTACTTCAGTTGGTAATCTTTGACGATCTTACCGCCGACGCCGGCGTTAATGACCATGGGGTTGATCCAGATCTTCTTGCCAGACGCTTTGTACGTCCGGTCATGACCTCGACGGGTGTGTTCACGAGCCAGACGACGCTCACCACAAACACCAGTTTCAGAACGCGCTGCACTGACCACAGCTTCAGTCTTGTTGACAACCAACATGCGATAGCTGTCGTAAGGCAGGGCTTTCTTGCGCTGTTCGGTGAAGGTCATCTTCTTGGCCGGGATCTCGACCTCAGTGATGTTGCTGAACGACAGGGCTTCAACCAACTCCATGATGGCCACGATAGGACCTTTCATGGAAGCAGAGGCGAGCTTCTCAAACCATGCCTGACTCAGGGCCATGTGTTGAGTGGCGTTCATGGGCAACTTGCCAGTCTTCAGGGCCTCAATGAGACTGCCCTTCTCCGACGGCATGTCGCAGGTAAACGGTGTAGCAATCCAGCTGTTCTGATCGGGGACGTGGTTGATGACAGAGATGCCAATCGGCCCATCTTCCCACTGCGTTGCAATCACGACGATCTTGTCCCGATAACAATGACCGGCTGTCATCATCTTCAGGATCGGGTCGCTGACATGGTGCTCGGCGGCTGCCGCTGCCATCTCTTGGAGATAGTTCTCCTTGTGATAGTACTCGATCACCGTGACAGGGTACGGCAAACGAATCTTCTCAGGCAGGCACTTGAGGTCATTGTCCAGGATCTTCCCGCCTTCTGGCAGAACGAACTTGGGAGCCATGACGCCGTGCTTGAAGACCAGCTTCATCACTTCGCTGTTCTTGTCGTTCTTATCCAGACGTGCGAAGTATTCATACGCCGCTCGGAAATAGTTAGGACCTTCCATTCTTTCTCCTGCTGTCGCCTAGGGCAACGGTGATGTCGGCTTCGATGAACGGATAGAGTGCTCGGTAGACGTACTGAATGTCATCCTCCCAGCTCAACCCGCCATGACCGCAGCCTAATGGTGGTAAGACAATGCGTCCGAGTCTGTGCCGGCTGGCCAAGACTGCAATCTTGTTGATGTGGTGAATCACCAGACTCCGTGGAGAAGGATCTCGCCAGTCCAGTTTGGTAGGCACCAACAAGTAACGGATGTCGTTGTGTTTGTACGTGATGATGTTACCCGGTTCGATGTCCTTGTACATCTTGCGGTAGTGCTTGTGAAGCCCTGGGACCGTGTTACGGGCAGTTCGAGCCACACCGGCTCCCATTGCCCCGACCAGATTGATCGTGATCACACGGGTGTCAGCAGGGACGTCAAACAGGTCTTGTTCCACGATCGTTAATGGCATTCGGATGGCCTCTTGTGTACTGTTTGATAATGTATCGTCTTAACCAAATCGAATAAAAGGAGGGCCGAAGCCCTCCCCTTACTTTTTCTTTCCGCCGGCAGGACCCGGGACACCGTTCATCAACTTGTTGACCTCGGTATCTTCTTTCGTCGATACGTTGTCACATCGCTTGAGGACTGCTTCCGCACGATCACGGGGCAGCTTCATGAATGTGTCAAGTGACATTCCGGTGTACTTGAGTACGTTGGCGACCAAGTATCGTTCAAGGTACACATCAAACGGGTCGACCAATGCCAAGTCTTCAGCCTCGTGCATGGCCACCAGAGCGTAAGGACTCATGCCCTGGGAGCTTTGCTCGTAAACACCGAAGTAATCGTCGTAGCACTCTGTGATGATGATCTGAGCTGGAATGCTGTCGAGAGTACCTTCATACTTCGACAGCACTTCATCAAGGGCGGTGATGTCGTCCTTGTTCTCAATCTTCTCCATCCCAAAGCGACGATCGCCAGCATGGTAGCCTAACGGAAGGGTTAGACTGCCGCGCCTTCTACTTGGCTGATCTTCAGTGCGGCTAGGGTGAAAAAAACGTAACCGATGTCGATTGGGATCAGGTGCGGATGCGTCTGGTCTTCAGGCGCCTTCTGGCAAGAAGGGCACTTGACCTTCGGCAACGCGACGTACGAGACAGTCGACTTCTTGATCCACTCGAGGATGTCGGTGGTGAACTTGTCGCCCACTTCCGGATCTTCGGACAGCATCTCGAGGATGCGGTCTTTGTTGACCACGTCATCATAGATCACTGGTGCACTGTCAGGGTCAAGGGCGTGCTCGAAATGAGCGATCCAGTGACTGTACTGACGCAGGTTCGTCAACGCACCACTGCGCATGATGTGTCGAACGCGGTCCATCTCGGACAGGCGTGCACCGAACGCATCGTTGGTGGCCTTGGAGATACCGTCCACCCAGACGTGACCGGAGTCGATCTGATCAGCCAGCGAAGACACACGCAGAACGGCAGTCAGGCTGTTGCCCAACGAGATACGCTTCTCGAAGAAGGTGAACTCGGCCTGGTATTCAGCCAGCCACTTGGCATCACGCTTGCTGCTACGCGAGGCCATCTTCAGCGCTTGGTTCGCCGAGATCTTCGAACGATCCACGAAGCCCATGCGAGCAAAGTTGATCAGCACTTCATCAACGTGCTTGCACTTGTCCGGATCGGCCACGCATGGCTGACGCAGCGGGTAGCCGTCTGGGTACATGGCACAGGCCAGACCCCACAGCACTTGCTGGTAGTCACGGCTGCGAATGACCTGCAACAGTTCGTCCACGGTCTCGCCGGTCTCGAACGCGTAGTTCACAGAGACCACGTGTTCCAGCGCGAATCGCATGTAGGTTTCAACCGTGTAGACTTCCACAGCCGAGAACACCATGCCGTTCGAGGAACGACCGAGGTTCATCTTCTCCATGCGGGTCTTCTGTTCGAAGTCCAGCAAGGCCTGGATGGTCGGTGCACGGAAGGTGACCCACAGGCCAGTGTTCCACAGCGGAACCTGGACCATCGAACCTTGACCGAAGGTGGCACGGATCGCCATGACCGGGTCTTTCATGTTGGCAGGCTTGACCTTACCAGCACCCAGTTTGGTTTCGTTGTGCAGCACGGTGTTCTGCCAGTCGCCTGCTTTGTCAATACCGTCGAAGTACAGGTCTTGCCACACGGCCGACAGGCTGCGGGACAGGTTGACCAGACGACGGTCTTCAGGAGAGAGGGACTCAGCCTTTTCTTTGCTGAGTTCGTTCAGACCACGGTGTTCCATGATCAGACCCATCTCGTCCATGCCGACTTTCAGTGCGACCAGCGATGGGCGACGTGGGTCGAGAGCCTGACGCTTGAACATCGGATCAGGCATGGTGACGTGAAGGTTCGGGGTGTCGAACTCATTCCACAATCCTTCGATTTCCATGGTGACTTCAGGTGTTTGTGCTTCTTGAGGTTCTTTAGCAGTGGCCGCTGCTTGTTGGGTCGCCTGAGCAAACGCGTCAGCCGTGGCATCTACGTTTGGGATCAGGTTGGACGTATCCAACTCTACCTCGTCCATTCCTTCGTTCTGGGGTTTCTGGTCGTCGCTCATGTCTCTGCCTTATTTACGCCGTCTTCTTTTCGGAACGAACCAGATCAGCGATCAGATCCATCAGCTCACCGGAATGGGGAGTGATGGTTGAAGTGGTCTGGTCAATGAAATCGTAATAATCACCACCGGCCTTGAGCAGCACTGGGTGATTAGGATTATTCAACACTGCCGAGGTAATGTCCTTGGCGTGTTTAGCCTTGATGGCATCGAGGCGTTTCTTCATCTCTTCGAGATCACGCTTGATGATGCGGGTCAACTCTGCAACACGCTTGCCGTGAGGGGACTTGGTCCAGTCATAGCGAGCAGCGTCGACAGTGGAAGTTGCAAGGCTGTGCAGCAGTTTCAACGACTGCTGGTGCAGGGCTTGAAGACCCTGGCTCTTAGTCAGTGTGGACATGATCTTTTAAACCCCAGTAATATGGAAAATGGACTGGCCAATTATTTGTACTTTACTCATAGTAGGTCGGCTAAACTTTTTTTATTAGGAAATCACAATGTTCCAAGAACTCTCCGACATTCTTCAGGACACTGTGCACCCTGCCATCTACAGTGGAATGGTGTCACTCAGTGCGGCACTGGAAAAGCATCAAGCGGTCCAGTACAAAGAGCGCATCATTCAATTGCGGATGGATGCGAATAACCGTGAACCCATCACGCTGGCCGATGAGGCGATCTCAATCGTCTACGACCAAGTGCGAGCCCTGACCCAACAGATGAAGATCGAGTTGGATCTGGACATTCTGAGCATGGACAAACTATCCATGATTCTGGAGTGCCTGGTCTTTGCACCTAGCGATAATGATTCAGAGTATCTGGCTGCTTTGGATGCAGGTGAAGATTCGGAAGAGACCTTGCAAGAGGTTCTGGCCATCTACATGCAGTGTGATGCTGTCGAATTGATGGAATACGTCATCGGGTGCGACGGGGCAGTCATCGTGGCCATCCGGGAAGTCGTTGAGAAGAACCTCAGCTACCTCGAGAAGGCAGAAGAGGGCGTACAGGAGACTGTTCAACTGCTCAACCAGCACCAAGTCCTCGTGGGTGAGAAACTCACGGTCGGCATGGAGTCGTTGCAGTCCGGTACGTCGGTCGGAGCGTCTGCTGAAGAGCTGGTGCGGCAGTCTCAAAGTCGTTTGGCTGAGCTGCCACCTGAAGAACTGGCCGATCAGCTCCTGTCCATCGCCATCATGGCCAAAACACCACGCGATGCCCTGCAAGACGAAGTGATGTTCTTCACCGAGAACATTATCCACGACCCATTCATGGTTCAGAAGGCTTACAAGCGCGTCAACAAGCGTTTGGCTGAGCTGCCGCCGGAGAATACCCCGTGAAGAAGCTTGATTTTTACATTGAGGCACTGCAAGCCGGTGCCTATCGCCGGAAAGACTGGGTCATCAGTGCTTTCTCGGTTGTGCGGGATCAGGAATCCTTCACAGGCCCTGTTCCAGAGACGCAATTGGGTGAAGGTCACGTTGTACCGTGGGATTTGTACTCGGTTCGCTACGGTCGTGAGGCCACTGAGGTCTACGTTCCGACTTCGGCAGGCAATGAGTGGGTTTCCATTCAAGACACCGTGGCCATGACACCGTTGTTCTACCCGGGCGACGACCTGAAGGTCACTCCGGCCATGATTCCGAACTGCAAGGCTGCCGTGGACTCCACGTTTGGCGATTTGCTGTTCAACTGGATCGCTTTGGTCGAGCCTTTCCATGATCGCATCGACTATCAGGTCGGTCCGGTGAAGATTGGCAACATCGAACGCATCATTGCCAAGAAGTTGGTGGACGATCCTGAGATCTCAGGCGTCGAACCCGGCCCAGATCAGATCCCGGTGAAGATGTACATGCGCTTTGGTCGTTGTGTGGGCGCTCTGGCAGGCTTTACGCAGATCTTCGTACCTACGCTGACCCCCAAGTCGCTCCAGACTGACCCTGCGGTGCGTGTGCGTCGTAGCGAGCTGCTGGAAGAGAACGCTGATCGTCTCCATGACCCGGTTGTCGTGGCCAAGATCCAGAACGAACTCATCGACATGGACAAAGCGTGGCTCAAAGACGACCCGTCTGAAGGTTTCCTCCTGTCGAACAAGACGTGGGGTACGGCGCGTAAGCGTATGTTCCTCATTCACGGTCCTGAAGCCGGCTTCAACGAGGGCGGTAACGCTGAACTCGTGGTCAACTCGCTGGAAGAAGGTTGGGATACCGACAAACTGGTGGCGATGTTCAACTCCACACGTGCGGGTTCCTTCTATCGGGGTGCTCTGACAGCCCTCGGCGGGGAAGCGGTGAAGTTCTTCATGCGTGTGTTCCAGAACGTGGCCATTTCCGAGGACGACTGCGGTGCCAAACTGGGTATCGAGCGTACCATCGAGAAAGGTCAGGGCGAATACTACGCCGGACTGTGGGAAATCACGGCCACTGGCACGGTGTTGCTGACCGAAGAGCGTGCGAAGAGCCTCGAAGGCAAGACCATCCGCACCCGTTCCCCTCAATTCTGTACAACTGGCGGTACTGACTTCTGTGCCAAGTGCGTGGGTGAGGCTCTAGCAGCCATCCCGTTCGCCATCGGCGCTGAAAGTACCTCAGTCGCATCGAAATTCATGGACATCATGATGGCCTCGGCTCACGCCAAGGAACTGAAGACGGCCAAACTCGATGTGATGGCCGCATTTACCTAAGGGTGCCTCATGACTGACAAATACAACGGCAAGTATCCCAAGGCTTGGACCGAACAAGAGACCCAAGCCTACGTGGAAACCGGTCGTGAGCCACCAAAGTCCTCCAACGGGCTGTGGGTCACGGACGGTGAGCGTGAAGCCAAGGAACTGAAAGACTGGACCTTGGCTGAATTGTTCGCACTGGGTAATGGTGAGCTGTATTCTTTCCACACCACTGGCACTGATGACTTCTACAGCGCTGTCCGTGGTAAGGCCGTGCTCGTTGAGCGCGATGCTACCAAGTGGGGCGAGGAAGAACTCTACAACTGGCTGCTGTTTGAACGCCTACCAGAGAAGAGTCCGAACGGTTACTACATCAATGACCCAGAGCGTTGGGTCAAAGATGCCACCAAGTGGAACGACACCGAGTTGGCTGACTTGGGTGCTGGGTACTTCGGTGTGCCAGAGAAGAGCCAGCTCTACATCCTTGATGAGGCCAGTGATCGTTTCAGCTTGCCGCTCGGTATTACGTGGGAAGACTTCTGCACGTACATCACGACCAAGGCCAAGCCTGCTCTGACCAGCAACGGCATTCTGATCAATGACCGTAACCGTGCAGCGAAAGCGGTGACCGAGTGGTCAGAAGATGAGGTCGAGGCATGGTTGCTTGACGAGCTGGACGTTGAAGGCGTGGCGCTTGCTGAGAAGCTGTTGGCTCGTTGCGTCACCCTGTTCGATACAGGTCGTTACTGGACCAAGGACATGATCAAGGACTACGTCATCCGTGATGTATACCCTGACATCGACTACAAGCTGTACAGTGACGAACAGCTGACTGTGCTGGCTGAACAAGACAATGACAAAGACGCTCAATATGAGCTGCTGAGTCGCCACCCTGCGTTTGACCCACCACCGGAGCCAGAAGATGAACCAGCCCCAGTACCCCCTGTTACCGAAGAACCGGTCGACGGCGGAGGAGAGGAAGAACAAGGACCTGATCCAGAAGACGGAGAGCCTGTTGACGAGCCTCAAGAACCTGGACCTGAGCCGGATGCACCTAGCGATGACGATCATTGCCCGTCGCCGGAGGAACCGGATGTTGAGGAACCGCCTGCGGTGCTCTGGACGGATCTGGTCCCGGAAGGTACGCCAGTCTATGAAGCGCTTGTCGCTGGGACACCTGATGTCGTAATCGCTGACTCTGATCGTCGGCGCTTGCTCAGTGCGTCCAAATGGACTCTGACTGAACTCATTGGTTGGGCTCGGGGTGAAATCCCTAACAGTCTGAACACCACGGACGAGACTCTCCTTACGGCTCTACGGGTCGCTCTGGGGTCCTTCGTCATCAACTGGTCTGACAGTGCGGTCAAAGCCTTTGTCGTCACTCAGGAGCTTCCTGAGGGCATTGAGACAGGGGTATTGGTCGAGGACTGCATCCGTGACAAGATGCACCCCGGGGATTGGAAAGATGAAGAGCTGAAAGCATGGGCTAACGGTAAGGTGCGCACCACGGTGAACACTGATCGTATCCTGCTGGCTGCTCGGAACCGCTTCAAGATCCCTGATCGCTTGAACGACGAAGAAGTCAAGGAGTACATCGTGACAGGCATCTTGCCAGACGACACGATTCCTCCGATCGAATCCGGCAAGCCCGTGTCCAAGCGTCAACTGGATGCGTGGTTGAAAGGTGAACTTCCTGCTGACAAGGCAGATGAAGAACGCCTCTTCGTCCAAGCTCGCCAAGCGTACGGCATTGACATCCATTGGACCAATGCTCACCTGCTGGCCTTTATCCGCAATGGCTCTTCGCCTAAGCGGTTGGCTGACGGGACGCTGGTGGAAGATCGGATGAGGTGTCCGGACGAATACACCAACTGGTCGTGGAAGGAACTGCGTGCTCTGGCTGCTGGCGAGATCACCGCGAACTTCACCATCAACGATGCAATGATCCGCGTTCGTCGTTTGATCGATGTGCAGTTTGGCGTCAGCCCTGCTCACTGGTCGGATGAAGACTGCATCCAGTACCTGCTCACCAATTCCAAACCCAAGTCGCTGGAAAGCGGTGTCTACATCAACGACCCAACCCGACCGCTCAAACAAGCGATCGAGTGGCGTGATGCGGAATTGAAGGCATGGCTGCGCGGTGAGATCACCGAAACCGTGAAAGCCCCTGAGGACGTCCTGTGGGATGAAATCTACTCGCGCTTCCGTGTTCCGTTGTTCTGGTACCGTGAGGATGCCAAATCGTATGTTCTAACCGGCAGACAAGTCCCTGCTACGCCATCGGGTATCTGGATACGTGACCGTAACCGTGATGCTCGTCCGGTGAAGCATTGGACCCGTCGTGAAATCAAGGCTTGGTGCCGTGGGCAGATCATGCCTGCAATCACTGCCAGCCCTGAAGTCATGATCAAGCGTGCTGCTGATCTATTTGGGGTAACCACCCTGCTCGATGCTGATGCGATCAAGAAACGTATCAGCGCCATTACTGAGGAATCCATGACCATGACCGTTCTGTTTGTTACCGAAGACCTGAAGGCGTACGAAGAAGGCCGCAACAAGGCTGCTGACAACAGTGCTCAGGCTGCGCCCTACCAGACCATGCTGGATCGTTGCATCAACCGTGTCCTGCGTCTGGACGGTGAAGACTTCGTGCAGGGCTGGACCGAGCTGCTGAACTTCTTCCACAAGAACAGCAACGGCATCATGTCGCCGAAGAAGATCTACACTGGCGTGGGTCAAATGACCATCACTCCAAAAGGTCTGCGCATCTTCAACAACATGACCGCCGTGTTGATGCAGACTGCTGACCCAGCTACTCGTGACCGCTCCATCAAGGTCATCGAGTGGAACGCTTCTCTGAAGGAAATCACCAACGAGAAGACGCGTCAAAACGTTCTGGCCTACTACGGCCTGAGCTAACAAAGAAAAAAAGAAAGGAGACAGGAGCCCTAGGGCTCCTGTCTCTATTCCGTCAGATCGAAATCTCGATGATGGATTGCCACTTGTTCAGTTGTTCATGATCGTAGCTGAACAGCAGTGTGAAGTGAAGGAAGTCATCCTCCATCTCTTCATTGCGACGATGGCAGACAGACATCACCTCGTAGAGTTTCTTTCTCTGTTCTTCCACCTCTGGCCAACCGAGCTTGCTATCGCGCGGAAGGACAGACAGATACTGCCCTCCGTTCGGTGGACAGGTATAGATGCCTGTGGTTTGCAGGCCAAGCTCTTCACACTTGGCCAGTACCTTTTCCATCCCCTGCTTATCGGAGATAGCAAAGACATGCAACGTCCTGAATCCGTACTCACTCATTACCTTCTCCCTTACAACAATGCGATTTCGTCACGCTGCTTTTGCAGCTCTTCACCAAAGCACGTCAGATACATTTCAGGATAGCGTGCATAACCGCTCATCCCAAACTTCTCCTTCAGATGCTTGACTGATTCTTCATAGCGCTGATCTTCCGACTGTTCCGGATGATGCGCCACTCGATACAGAATCGCCCGTTCCAACATATCCGAGACATTCCCCGGCAACATCCGATCCGCTGCGTTAATCAGCTCACAGAACTGATTCTTGAAATTCCCCTTAAACGATGCCCGATGCTGAAGACAGCCCCTCGCCACTTCCGCCGTTTCCGATGGATTCAGGTTATCAAGGATCACCGGATGATCCGTACTCATCATCCAATGATAACTCAACTCATGGTGATTCACCCGACTCCACGCAAACATATCGTGAAAGTACGCCGCAAACAGAATCAACTTCGGATCATACCCAAAGTCCATTCTGTTACTGATCTTCGTACCACATTGAAACACCGCTTCAAAGTGATTCTCCCGATGCGCTTTATCATTCAGCTCCCACACATGCGAGAACCCTTTGATAATCTCTTGACGCCATTCTGGAATATTCTTCACGGCTCACTCCTTGGTGATGGTTATCTCGGTATTACAATGTAGGGTTTCAGATTCTTGGAATCAAAAAAGAAAGGGAGGGCCGAAGCCCTCGCCTTATTACTGTTCCTTCATCTCAAGCTCATGCCGGTCGATGAGGACTTGCAGGATGTTGTCGAGGTCTGCTTTCAGGTCAGCAACCAGCAGCGGGTTCTTCCACCAGTAGTTGACCCCACGATCATGATTGCGGTCCTGTTCGTTGGCCAGGTGCATCACGGTGACTTTGAGCAGGTTCGACGGCGTGTAGTTCCAGTCGCGCTTGGTGGAGAACTGAAGACGGTAGCCATTCCAGTTCTCCAAGTAGGCGTACGAGCGGTTGGCTTTACCGAACGAGCCGTGGTCAAGCAAGAGGGCTAACTGCTTGACGAGGTGGTCGTCCGGGACTTCGATCGGGTTCTCACGAGTGCCGTAGTAGTGCTGTGTGATCAGGTAGTCCGATTCCACTTCCGGAATGGGTTCGATTTCCCAGATCTCCAACATGCGAGCCATGAGTTGGTCGTACAGTGTTCGCTGGATGTAAGCCATCTCAACGTCCACGTCATACGGCACATGGAACAACGGACTTTCTAACCGAGCTGCACTGCGGGAGAAATTGGGAACCACCAACTGCATGTCGTTGTTTTCCCAGTAGTAGACGGCATCCTTCCGCTTGAAGTTGAGGACGACTTGGTTATCGTAGTCCTCAGGTCCGTCCAGGAAGAAGTGCCACTCCTCATCACCCTCAGGGTTTGCCCAACCTGCGAGGAAGTAGTCGAGGATGAACTCCCACGGCGCCTGACTTGATGTGAAGCCACGCTCAGGGCAGATGTTCTTGAGAATCGCGCGGTCGGGGACCTCGACCTTCTTGCCGGTCTGGATCTCGTACAGCTTGGCCACTGGCGATTCACCGTAGAACAACTCACTGCGCTGGTGACCGAGTAACTGGGTGAAGATGTTGCGAATGTCCATGCCCAGTACATGCAATACAGGAACCAGCGCCGGGTAGGCATGACCGATCGAATTGTTCGCCAAGCCAGCAGCCAGACGGTTTGCGGCTTCGTAGATTACATCTTCAGCTTGAGGTTGCATGGTTAGTCCTTATCGAATTGGTCACAGGGAGCATTGAAGTTTACGCCAAGACGCTTGAGTTCCGAATGGCCCCAGCCTCTGTCCACCTCTTCCACGATCTTGGCTGCCACTCGAGTGACGATCTTGGTCAAGACTTCAGGGTTGGTTTTCGGTGCCTTCTTACGCAATTCTTCCCGCTCACGGTTCTGCTTCATCAGAAGGGCATTGAATTCTTGCTTCCACTCCACTTCATTCATGGCGGCTTCGCAGACGCAAGCGTAGTCAAGGACTGCACCACCTACGTGATCCTGAATGGGGAATGGACGATTACCACAGTAAACACAGGCACGAGCATGTCCGTTGTCGTAGACGTGGTACGTCGTGGGTACGGCTTCGCTCAAGGCGTCCCACGACGTGCTGTATTGCGTACCGTTGTCACCATGTCGACTGCCAACGAAACCACGTGTGAAGTGCTTGTGGGCCCGTTTGTCGGCGTACTCTGGAATAGCCATGATTGTCCTTATTCGGGTTTCTTGCGTTGATCTTCAGGGATGAGTTTGATCGGGTTCTCGAGCAGCAGGACAACCATGATGCCATACTGACCGCTGTACGGGATCACCATCGCGTAGCCTTCACTGGTCAACGTACCCATGCCGCCATTGATTTTCACCAACTGGTTCATCTGACGGATGAAGTGCTTGGGCGTGCGCTTGGTCATGATGTCGTCGACGGTGATGTCAAACTCCATCCAGTCTTCCGGATAGATCGTGCCCTTGTCGATGACGAAGTCGTCTTCAAACCCTATCAACTGAGCTTCCATGCGGTAACTCGGCCTGAATTCATTCAGGATGTCACCTTCATTGGTACGCATGCGATCCATGCCCATTCCGTAGCAATAGACCGAGTACGACGTCAGGTCTTCTTCACTAGGGATCTTGCGAACGGCAATGCTGGTCTTGAGGTCAAACTGCGGCATGAAACCGTTGTAGATAAAGCGGATGACTTCCAGCAGGCGGTGGACTTTATTCGCGTTGAGGTCACCGTTCATGTACTTGGTTGCAGCAAACTCGACCATGACGCTGATCTGTAGCGCAGGGTCCATGATCAGTGATTGAACTGACAGGTTGTACTCTTCGATGGGAACAGGCTTCTCGGCAGCCGCTTTCATCGCTTCGAGACGCTGGGTGAAATTGACGATGTTCTTATCCATGGGTGCGCTCCTGAATCACTTTCAAAATAGATGGGAGGACCGAAGTCCTCCCACTCGAATCACCGCTTAGGGTTCTGAGCGTCAAAGAACGCGTCAGTGAGTACCTTCACAGTACTCGATGGATCGGGGTCACGTGGATCGGTTGTGATCTTCAGCGTCTTGCCAGTGAGCGCCACGGACAGGTCATCGGCCCACTCTTCGATGCAGCCCTTCATCATGGATTCATTGGTGGCAATGCGGACATCTGCATCCCACCCTACGGACGCCATGTGCTTGGTCATGTCGTGCTCAAGGCGTGGAGGGAGATCGTTATCGCGCGGGTTCAGCCAGAAGCCAACGTCGATGCCCTTGGGATCACTGTGCTGAACAAGGGCGTAGTGGTTCAGCGCGCCGATCTGAATGACCAGCTTAGGCTCGTGACTGAAGACAGGGTACTGCGAACGTTTGATGCGACGGATGATCACACCTGTCGGCGTACGCATGCTGAAACGACCTGTCACGAAGTTGTACTCGAACCAGAACACCGGGCAGACGAAGTTCAATGTCTGGTTGAGGCGATCCAAGTCAGCTTTGCCAAGGGGATTCCCTCTCAGGGTAAAGATCACCGGTGCAATGACGCGGTACAGGTTGCGGATAGAGTCGTCGTACTCAGCCCACTCGTACAGCCGAGCAGGAGCCACCAGGAAGTACGTGTAGCTGTTTGGATTCTTCAACGTGAGTCGGAGGTTAGGGAGCTGGTCGATGCTCTTGACCGAGCCACGTTTATGCCGCATCTCAGTGATCGTCAGCACGTGGCTGAAGTCCAGCGTTTCAGTCTCACTCACCTTTTCAATCAGGATGGTGAGCGTCTCGGATGTGAGGCGCATGCCGTCATAGATCCGGAGTGTATCGCACAGCTGTGCACCTAGGACCGCACGCAGGAACTCACCTTTGAATTGGCGGTTCAGCATAGAGGCAAGGTTACTTCTTGAATCGGACATGGTTGTATCTCCAAAAACCGACTGGCCTCCTTTGAGGGCTTATTCTGTCGGTGAATTGTGCAGGAACGAAATGCTCCTGCAATCTGCCCAAGCCGGGCAAATACGGGGTGTTGCTCTGTACTATTGGTCAGGTTGGTTTTCTTTGACAGCCGGCATAAGGGGAGGGCCGAAGCCCTCCCGCCTAGCCAGCGAGCGACAGGACGTATTTCGACATGACTTCCATGTGCGAAACAACCTTGCCCTTGAAGAACTCGATCTTGTTCCTGTGGTATTTACAGTGCTGCTCAATCTCGAGGCAGCCGAAGTAAATGAACTCAGGAGTCACATCAGGCCAGCCGATCAGAGGACGGGTACGTCCCAGCACCTGTTCGTTGGATTGACGCGAGTCAATGGCCGTCGACATGAACGAGCAACGCAGGTTCTTGATGTCGATCGCCGTACCACCAGAACCAATGGTGGTCACGCCGATGTCGGCTTCCAGCAGTTCGTCGTAAGAGTCACCTTCAGAACCCACGTACCGAACGACGTTCAGCTCAGGGTACATCTTCTTCAGGCGCTCCACCATCAACGTACAAAGGTCCACACGGGCAAAGAACACCAGTGCCTTCTGTCCTTCCTCACGCACCGACACGAAGCGGTTGTAGATCGCATGGTCGATGATCTTGAGGTAGGACTTCAGAAGCCCTTTATGCCGCATGACAGATTCTTCGAACGTGGTGTGCGAGTAACCCTGAGCGCCCATGAACTTGATCCGAACATCTGGGTCCATGTGGTACAGGATCGCAGTCACACCGATGTAGACGTTGTAGCCGCCACCGTCGTGTCGTTGAGACGTCGGGTAGCCAATGTCGTACATCCGGTTCTTGAACGCGTCTGAGCTGACCATGGTAGCGGACAGGCCCAGCGACTTGTACGTGTGAGTGTGCAAGTCAATGCGATAGTTGTTGTGGAACTCTTGGTGCAGTTCGTCTGTGATCCGAAAGCCAATACCGGTCTTCGGGTAGAAGTCGATAGGCTTGATCGGGTACAGCTTACTGTTACCGTTGGACTCTTCGTAGTTCTTGATGTAGTCCCGCATGGTAGCAGCCGTGATGATCACGACTTTCAGTTTGTCCAGATCACCATCCAGCGCCATTTGCTGAAGGGCAATCATGTCCTTACCGCCACGGACAATCAGGAACTCACCGCGCTTGAACTTGAACGTCTCTTCGAGGTCGTCCTTCCACCGTGAGACGTAACCGCCTTTGAAGTGGATCGCCGTACGCAGTTGCAGCTTGTTCATGCAGTACTGGGCAACGTAGGTCTTACCGCCGCCTGTCTGCAATGTAACCATCTTGATGATCGCGTCCCACTTGGGGTTCTGGTCATCAAGAACGTATTCGATGATCCCGACTTGGCGCTCACGCGGTGGGAACATCTTACGGACGTCAAACTCAACCTTCGGAAGTACATCCTTGGCCATGACGTGGTGAGTGATTGGAACCAGATGCTGAGCGTAGCCCAGGTTCCCGAAAAGGTGGCGCTTCAGGGAGTCGAGCTGGTTCCGGTGGAAGTAGAACTCTTTTCGATTCCGTGTAGCGGAGGCAAATGTACGGAGGCCTTTGGGGACGAATCGCCTGCCCTGCTTCTCATATCCCATCTCGATCAGGGGCCTGCAAAACGCCAACATCGCCTGGAGATCACGGTCGTTGATTACATCCGTAACCCTCAAGCCGTGACTGTAGACATCGATTTTCATGGGACATCCCTAACTGGCGGCATACGACTGTTACATAACAAACCTCTTTTAGATGATTAAAAACTGTCCACCAACGTCCATAGACGTCCACGGAGATCTATTACTCCCCGATCCACCAACGGACAGGGTATTTGAAAGAGATCGTCAGGGTGAGCTTACGAGGCGTCTCCATCCAATCGTCCTTGAGGGTATAATGGAGCTGTTCACCGTCGAGTTCAAGGTTGTACAGAGCGTTCTGTTTCTTGCACTCCTCTAGGTCAAGGAGGGGCGGGTTGTCGTGACCTGGCTCGATGTTGCGAGTCTTGAAGATAGCGGTCAGGTTGAAGTTACCCGCAGCACCCACCTCTTTAAGGAGGGTCATTTGTTTGATCTCGAATACCATAAACACTCCGAAACAAAATAAGAAGAGGAGCCCGAAGGCTCCTCTAATGGTCAGATCACTTCTGGGAACACGAACGGATCGAGGAGTCCAGCAGGCCGCTTGGTAATCAAGTAGCTGTCTGGGTCTTCGATCATGTCCGGTTGACGCTCGTACGCCAGTTGCTGTCCGCCGGAGCGGTACTGCATCAGGGTCCGGTGTTCCTCGAACTTCGTTGGCCGACCAAACGCTGGCAGGCAGTAGTCGTCCGGGTCATCGGCTGGGCGCATGAGTGACAGCAGGATCACTTCAAGGTGGCTGATGGATACCCGCAGTTGCGAGTTCACCAAGTCACTGAAGTCCAACAAAGCTGCCACGGGGTCCGTGTAACTGGTCAGCATCTTGCCCGAGAACCCGTTCCGTTCCGACTTCTTCGCCGGAGATCGGATGAAGGCCTCAACTGCTGCCATGAAGTCCAGTGTACTGGCATGGCGGCGTGGCAGGGAGAACGCCGGTGCACCGAAGTCCCAATCGCTCAGGTCGATGCAGAAGTCTCCGTTCTCGTTGATGGTGTACCCGTGTTCCTGGACGTAGTACAGCATGAGTCGCGACAGCGAGCCCAGACGTGCACCTTGGCAAACCGGAATCCAAGCATCATGGGTTTCTTCCCGCAAGTTGGTGGTCCGGATCTGCACTTCCCGGAAGGCAGTGAAGCGGTGGATGTTCAGACGTTCGATGACGGTATCTTTATTGATACCTGCCAGCTCGGTCCCGTTGTCGGTGTTCTTGTCCGCAGAGGACTGAAGGATCAGAATGGGCTTCATCTTCTTCAGGCGTGGGTTGAACTTCAGCAACGACGATTCACGGGCGGTCTGCGGGATAGCCTCACCCAGCATTTCTTCCGTGACGTTCGCCATCACTTCCACATCTGCGTTGTCGTTCATGGCCGGGTCGCTGGCACAGACGTCGATGTACGGCAAGTGTTCCTCCGCAATCACGATCTCTTCCACCACCGACGAGCCGTCCAAGTGTTTCACGGACAGCGTTCGCTGGGAACCTTCCCGGCACAGCTCGGTTGCACACACGTGGCCCAGACTGGTTTCCCGAGGGATGGACCACGCCAGTTCACCGAAGCAGACATGGCAGACCTCGCCATTGCCACGGTAGCGGCAGAACATACCCGACCGCATCTTGATGGCCTGGCCCTTCAGCGCCTTCATCTGTGCCGTGTTATCGGCATGGATTGGGGTGAGCTTGTTGGTCTTCTCATTCAGGAAGAACTTGCCGTCAAGGTGTGACCAGAGGCTGGAGTCAACCACGATCTCGGCGTACTCGTCCGATCCGCAGTCATTCCAGATGAGCTTGTCCACAACGGTAGTGGAGAGCTGCATTTTCCGGTTAAAGTACTCAACGATCCGCAGGGGCTTCTTGGTGAACAGCAAAGCCTTCTTCGCGGAGCACGACTCGATCATGATGTCGTGCATCTTGGTCAGGCCTTCGAAGAAGCCTACCGTGATCGGTTTACGGAAGATCACCTGGTCGAGGTCAGTCCGGTAGCCCAAGCAGAGGATGATCTGCATGAACTGGCCCATCTTGATCTGCTTGGAGCGCAGGCCGCGCACGATTGGGTTGTGCAGGATAGCTGGGTCTTTCATCAAGACTTCAGCGGTTCTGTCCATCGCGTTACTGATGGACAGCTGGTTCTCCTGCAACGTCCCACGAATCTCCACCAACGGCGGATAGTCGTACAGCTCCAGCAAGTGGAAGCCGTTGATGTGTACGTGCCACTCTTCGAGGTTGATCGACAACACGTTGTAGATTTCGTTGCCCACATCTTTGACCACACGCCACACGTCCTCCCGGTCGTAGCACAGGTCATGGTTGGCCATTTCAATGCCAGGGGTGAAGTAGGTGTAGTGCAGCGACCGAACGATGTTGGACAGCGTCTTCGGCACCATGTCGGCACTTGGGAACGCATTGCCAATGTGGTGATTCATGTTCAGCGGGGTACGTGGGAACTGCCGGTGCAGCTCCCAACAGAACCAGCTCAACGCAGTCCGGCGAGTGGTGGTCTCAAGGATACCATCGTCGAACTCGATCTCCAGCCGCTCATCGTCCAGTGGCCACTCCGCAACGATGTCGCGGTTCATGAACTCACGCGCTTTGATTCGACGCATTGTTTACTCCGTGTATTCGTTGGTGAGTTGCTTGCCGGAGCATTCGAACATGTTGCGCATGTAGGCCAACGGTCGATGTCCCCCAACAGGCACCACGGCACGGTCGAGTACTTCTTCGACGTTTGTGGGTGTAGGGTGGGTCAGCAACCGTCGCAGCACGAACTTGTGCGCAATTGGGTTGTTGGACGCATCCTTCTGATCCGCGATCGCTTCACCGCCACACACGGCAGCTTCAGACCGGAACTCAGACTCACCGACACGGATAGACGACTGACGACCGGGAGAGTCGTACTTGTCGTTGTTGCTCAGACGCGCAGTTGTACCGAAGACGTTGCACTTCGCAGACGATGCCGCCATCCACGAGTCTTCTGCGGTCTTTTCAAGGTTGATGTAGTAGGACGGGGCGATGAGCATCGGTTCACGGGAAACCTTCATCTTGCCGTCACGACCACGGAACCGCACTGGCGTAATAAACGGTGGCCAGCGATCCCGGATGGTACGGATCACATCTGGCATGTGGATCGGGTTGTTCGTCGGCATTTCCATGTCGAGACCGAACATGTGGTCGTAGATTACCGCGGCCACTTGCGAGTACTTGTACTCCGGGTTGAACCGGTGGTACTCAGGGTCTGTCAGGTCTTGCCAGTGGAACGGTACCACAACCTTGTAGAACTCCAGCAGCTCGCTAAAGGCTGCATCTACCAAGTCACGGTTCTCTGGGGCGTACACCACGTCTGTGGCTTCTTCCTCGGAGATCTGGTCATTCAGCGGGAAGCCGAACGATGCCTGAATCCGTTTACCCAAGTCACGCGCTGCACCCGCAATGACCATCTCGATCGGCGAGGCCGGGGTTACCCGGTTCCAGCGGCTGTTCGGGTCAACCACGATGTCCGCGACGATACCGTTCTCATCGACCGGCATGTCTTCATCGTCTACCACCTCAACGACTACCGACTTGTTCCCGTTGATGTCGGTGATCTTATAGCCTTTGTTGGGTACCGAGAGGTACTTGAAGGTAATCTCTACCCGCCAAGCATCCAGCTTCAGCCCACGATAGACCTTGTCGACCTTGCCGTTGTCATCGTACTTCTTGCCGAAGCCTCCGTCAGGACGGATGTAGTCCGGCGTCACGCGGCCAATGGCCTCGAACACCAGATGGCTCAGCTCGGGTTCCATCGGCAGCTCTTGATACCCACGACGGCGGGCATCTTTACGCTTCTCGGTCCAGAAGTCCACAATCTTCTTGTAGAACTCGGTGTCGGCGTTGTAGTACTTGAGCAGTTGCTCATCCATGCCCACAGGCAGTGGCGGGATCGGGATCGAGGTGTTACGCTCAACCTTGATGTCCACCACCTCGGCATCAATGTGCTGCACGAAGCGCTTGCGGTCGAAGATGTAGTCCGGCTGCATCAACGCGTCGACAGTCATGTTTGCCACGGCGCTGATCGGATCGTAGCGGCGCAGGGCCACCAGCAGTCCGGTACTGCTTACTTTCTCGCCCAGGTCCGGCATGATCTTGTAGACACCGGGAACGGTCGATTGGTTGGTTGGGAAGAACTCTCGCCCGAATTCGAACACTCGGGTCTCAAATCCTGTGGGAGCCAGCGCGGCCAGATAGCCTCTGCGCGCCTTCACGCCGTCTTCAGTCCCTGCCACGTCAGACGCCATGAGCACGTTAGTCTCGCGGCCGTACATGTAGTTCTTGTGTTCGTCGATCAGCGGGCTGTGCGCCAGTCGGGTTCCTTTCTTGAACCGGACACCTTTACGCATCTTGTCCAGCGCATCACGATTGCGCTTGAACTCGGTACCGAAGTGTTGGTGGGTTACGTGGTAGTCCGTCAACATGGTCACGCCAAGTTCCTTCGTGCGAAGGTTCTCGTAGATGACTGCCGTCTGAGGCGAGTGACGGATACGGTTAGCGCCTGCCGTATGGCCAAAGCGTGGGATGATCTCGAGCACCTCGACATCGTCAGCGAACTCGATAGAGAACGTGGCTTCGCCAAAAGGGCGCTCCATCCCAGAACGGATGCGTTTGCGCATGGGGTTCTTGATAACCACCATTTGCGCCAAGTTACCAGTAAACATCGCCGCTCGGCTAGCGGAGATGTGCCGGATAAATGGGTTGAGTCCGTACAGCGACATCAGCTCAGGGTGCAGCTCGACTGGGTTATGCCACTCTTGCTGCGCGTAGAGCCGGGCCAACTGCTCTTGCACGGACGGGGTACTGTCGTTGAACATCGATTACTCCCATTACACTACAGGTTAGCACTCGCTTACCAACTAGATAATGTATCACTGAAGAAAATTCAAACGAGGAGCACAGGCATGAGCCAGCTACTGAACAACCTGATGGTGGTTGATGGCGATACCACCTTCCATTCACCAGAGTTCTTGAGCTTTATCCACACCCATGAAGCATACCTCAAGGCGAACTGTGTAAAGACCCCTCTAGATCCGGGGATCGTTCACAAGTTCGAATACAACTTCATGTCGCTCATCGTCGAATTGAAGTACCCGATCGAGAATTTGCTCATCTTCATGGTGGTAAACGACCTCGACTGCCCTACACAAATGACCAGAGACTTCAAGGAAATGCGGTTGCCAGACTTGGGAGTTGTCAATACCCTCAAGAGCCTTTACCTGCAAACACCAGGGCGAATCTGACAAAAGAAAGAGGGGAGGCCATCAGGCCTCTCCTCTATGCCGCTAGTCAGAAACGACCGCGGCCTTGTGTTTGCTGAGCGCCGCTACCGAATGGACGACGACCTGAGCTGCTGCGTTCTTCACGGCGGAAGTCTTGACGACTCCAGCTGGTCTCACGCTCTTGCTCACGCTCCAGGCCCAGATCGAAACGGCGACCGCCACGATCAGTGTCACGGCTGTCACGGCCATCGCGGTTGTTCCAACGCCCGCCACGGTCATCACGATCGCGGCTGCGATCATCACGGCTCCAGCGAGTGTCGCGATCACGATCAGAACCACGACGATCATCGTCACGACGGCTGTCACGGCCACCGGAGAGGAAATCGTCCAGCGACTTGGCACCGTTACGGCGAGGAGGCGGCGGCACTTCACCACGAGCACCACGGGTGCCTTGGTTGGTATCGTCGTCCACGTCGAATGGCAGGTCCATTTCGTCAGCACGTTCAGCACGACGGCCTTCGGTAGCAGAACGAGTCGGTGGTGCAATGCGGCTACTGATCTTCTCAGCAGTCTTGGCCACGTCTTTCGCTTCAGCCACGATGATGCTGCCTTCGTTACCTTCTTGCGGAGGCACGATGCGGCGCATCTCGGCGAGGTCGTCCATGCCTTCAACCCAGCTCAGGTCGATGTGCAAGTCTTCGGACATCCAACGGCCAGTTTCCTTGCCATCTTCGTCCACTGCCTTGCCCAGCAGCTTCTTGTGCTTCTTGATCACATCGTTCAGATGCGTCGCGAATGCATTGAAGCCCATCATCAGCGCATGGAAGTACGGCGCTGCCATGTTCTTGCTGCCGTAGTCGTAGCTGGCACGAGTGTCCTCGTCACCCAGCACGATCTCGAACAGCGCGATCAGGTTCTGACGGGCTTTCTTGGACGGGTACTTCATGCCCAGCAGTTCGTGCTCGTCGGTCAGCAATTGATCGAGAACCGGGAACTTGAACTTGGCGGCACGCAGGACGCCGTCCTTGTTACCTTTGCGCAGGCTGATGGAGATCAGGCGCTTCTCAGGCTCAGGCCCGATACGCAGGATGACCTTCTTCAGGAACTCGTACGAACGAGCGTCCATGCCGGAGACTTGCTTCAGGTACTTGGACGACGCAGCGTCCAGGCGACCATGCTCGCTGTCAGTGGCGGCCACACGCCCCAGCTCGGAGATCAACTGCACCGCGATCACGGTCAGCTTGAACATGATCTGGTCACGCATGGACTTGATCATGTCCGATTCGCCACGGGTGATGTTCTCGGACAGCGGGTGGTACACAACCACCCCCTTGTCGTCACTGCGCAGGTGCTCGGAAGTAGGCAGCACCACGCGCTTCTCACCAATCATGAACGGACTGTAACGGTTCTCGCCCAGTACGCGACTGAGGTGGCCTTTGCCCGTTTCGTCGATGATCCCGATCGCATTGAGCACTCGGGGATTGAACTCATGGAGATCCATGCTTTACTCCCTTAGAAATTGAAATTGCCGCTGTTGCTGAGGACTGGCGCTTCGGCGTAGTCTGGATCGTCACGGCCACGACGGCCAGCACCCAGGCTCTCAACGATGTCAGTCAGCGAGGAACTCATGGCCCCAATGGTGTCCTGATCATTCACAATGACCGGTGGCACCAAGGAGTCACAGAAGACTGGGAAGGTGTCCTCGAATGGATCTTCACCTTCCAGCTTGAGCTTGATCACGATGTCGTTCGCCAGACCGGCTCGGACTTCGATCTCGAACATGCAGTCCGGCCACGGGAGCATGTCGTAGAACAGCTCGGTCACCATGCGCTCTTCGAATGCCATCAGCGAGCGATCGGTGATCTGCTTGCCAATGATCGGGAGGCACTGCGGGATGATGATCACTGGCTCGCCCAATGCCGACATGTTGTCCGCCGTGAATTCGACGTACGCGATGTGGTGGAACGCCATGAACGCCGGCAACGCACGAACCACTTGGATCGCGGCGATGGTGCTGTTGTCACGGCCCGACCAGCCCGAACGGTTGTGGAAGCTGTCCACGGTCTCAGGGCGCTCGAAGAACACCTTGACGTCGTCCCAGACATACTCCGGGTTCATGGCAATCAGCTCACCGTAGGTGATGAAGCCTTGCTCGAGGATGTTGGTCTCACGAGCAATGTCAGCCAGGACTGGGATGCTGCTCACGGTCTTCTCACGGACCTGAGAGCGTGCGTCTTTCAGGATCGAGCCGGTGTCCCGGTCGAACGCATTACCTTGACCGAAGACTTCGCCCTCGTTCGCAGTTGCCAGCGCCTTGATCGAGCGGTGCAAGTAACGAGTGGACGAGTCATTGAGGCGGTTGGACATCCGCAGGCCTTTGCCGGTGAACGCATGACGCATGTCAAGGTAGTTCTCTTTCTCGGCACGGCGGTTGAACGCGTTGGCTACCACGTTCTTCGGGTTGTTGTGGAACACGTCTTCTGGACGCATCACCAACGTCCCAGCGGACATCCGATCACGACTGAAGTCCGGCAAGACTTGCGGCGCAATCAGGTGGTTCGAACTGGCGATCTGGGTCTGCCAACCACGGCGGGTCGGGGTATCCATGTAGCTCTGGTTCAGCTCGGTCACCGAGTTGAAGTACAGCGCCATGTTCTCGTCAAGCTTGACGCCACGGATGCCTTGGGAAGCACCCACGTAGTCGGTATAACCGGAGATCTCCAGGGTCCGGATGTCGGTACGGCTCTTGCGGACCAGAACGGTCATCATGAACATGAACCGCTTCTCGCCCCAACCGTTGGCGATTAGTGCTGCGCCTTGGTGTTGGGCGGCCGGGCGGATGATTCGGCCTGCTACGCGGCTCAGAGCCGCAGGAGTCAGGTCATCACCACCACGGGTATCGCGGTCCAACTCACCGATCAAATCTTTGGTGGCATCGGCGTAATAAGGACGGAGCTGCATGTCCTTGTAGCCCGAACGCTCACGGAATACGAGATCAATTAGTTGCATGGGTACGGCTCCCGATAGTGTTGTTGACATGAATGATCATGTCTGCTAGTTGACGTCTGATGTCGCCCGAGATATACATGTAGCCGGTCTGATTCAGCATCGGTACACGTTCAATGATGTCTCGAGGTGCGTGTGGTTTCCAAGCACGGCCACTCATCCAGTCCACGACCATGTCGATCGCAGTCACGGCTACGTTGCCACGCTTGCCCGGTTCCTGACGTTTCGTTTCCTGACGCCAGTGCGGGTACTGTTTGTCCAAGACCTCTGCTTGCTGCTTGGTGATCTTGTTGCGGGTTTCGGTCGGGATGTAGGTCTCACCTTCATCACTGACGTACTCTTCCGCTGACACCAAGATGGCCAGCTCGTGGAAACCCCAATGATCGAGGATTGCCTGAGCCACGCCCATCAAACGGAACTCAGTCCGCTTGAGCAGCAGTTCACGTGCTTCTGGCGAGATCGTCCGGATAACCCAGAAGATGATCGCTTTCTGGAAGTCTTCCACCTTGCGCTCTTCATGACGAGAGCAGATGGCAACACACTGCTGTACACGAGCAATGTCCAGAGTAGCATCAGCACGTACGACGATGACGTTGGTATTCTCACTGAACACTTCCAGCAGTTGCCGGTCGCCTTCGGTGATCTCGGTGGTCTGACCGTAGTCGTCCCAGACCGAGCTGTTGTCTTCGTCGCCTTTGTCCAAGCTGCGTGACCGTTTGGCCTGTACCACGCCGGTGACGCTTTGAAAGCGGCCATCCATGCGCAGGTGCGTGCCAGTCACGTAGTTGAACAGAATACGAGCCAGGCTGTCCCGATCCACCGGAGTAGACAGCGGCCCGATGGAGATCTTACGCACGAGTGCCATAGCCATCAAGTGACGCGGTACTTCTTCACTCGATAGACCGGCCATGACCATGGTCATGCTGATCTCTTTGTCCACCGATGCCTCGATGTACTCCATCATGCGGATATAAGGAGGCCATTGGTTTACACCGGCCAGCTCGATCAGCTTGACAGCTTCGGATTCCTTGTACCCGTTGCCGTGGGTGGACGCCACGTTCTGGATGTACATGCCCCATACGGGCACGATCATCCGCAAACCCAACGCCAGCGCTTGCAGGTCGATGTAGTCCGACTTGATGTACGTCCGACTGCGGTAGTTGCGACCGCGTTCGTTGTACTCCTCGAACTTGTCATTGACGTCGCTCGGGATTTCAAGTTTGGCTTTCTCGACCCACTCACGGACCACAGGCCACGTGATGATTTTGTACATCGCCTTCACTACCGCCTCAATCTCAGCGCGGATGAAGTACGACGAACGGATCTCTTCGGAAGACAGGTACTCGTTTACCTTGAGATACAGATCCCAAAGCTTGGCTTGATCCTCTGCCGGTAGGCTTGAGAGGAAGTCATTGGTCTCCTTGAACAGTGTGTCACGGTTGATGATCGCAGCGGAATGATAGCTGCCTGCTGACAACCTCATTGAATTGCCGCGGTGGTCCAGAGTCAGGGACGTGATCCCCTTACTCGACAGTTCATTAAGCTGAATCTGCACGTTGGTACAACCTCGATGGTTACTGATTCACAAAGATAATGTATCGCCAAATTCCGGTCGAACAGATCGCCGTCAGGGTATAAGAGTCGACACAGGACCGCGTGGGGTCCTGTGTCGATGCTGGCTATGTCGGGCTCGTTTTAAAGAGGCACATCATCGCTGAAGTCGAAGCCAGTTCCGCCAGATACCTGCGCAGACGGTTGACCCCCACCATTACCGCCCCAACTGTTGCCGCCGGAGTTACCACCGCCGCCATTGTTGTTGCCGCCCCAGCTATTACCACCGCCACCTTGACGGTTACCACCACCATTACCACCCCAGTTACCGCCACCGCCGTTGTTGTTCTGCTCACGACGCTGCATCCAAGCTGGCTTGGCGTAGGTCTTCTCGATCACAGTCGGCAGGTATTCACGCATCACGTCAATCCAGCCCAGGCAGTACAGCTTCGAAGCGATCGCCACTGGCATGCCGCCCTGACCATCACGGAAGTTGTGGTAGGTGCAGTCCAGGAACGGGAACTCGATCAGCGGACGGTTCTTACCTGCACTGATGCAGATAGTGATCACGCCTTCGTTGGTCTTCTCGAGCTTGATCATGCTCATGATGGACGGGTTCGGGTCACGCTTCTTATCAACGAAGCGGTGGCCTTTGTTGTCCAGGAAGATCTGGATCGGGCCGTTGGATTCAGCGACCAGTTCCAGTGCACGCAGCACGGAGAAGAAGGCACGGTTGGACAGTGCTGCTTCGATCTTGCCGTGGTTCTTGTCGTTCGGTACGCGGGTCTTCACGACCAGACGTGGGTTGTTTTCGTAGTAAGCCGGACGCAGAGTAGGCTCGCCTTCCATGCCGTCTTGCTTCTTTGCTTTGAGGGCCAGGGAAGGGTCGTCCAGGATTGTTTCTGGACGCGCGTTCTGTTCACTCATCTGTGTTACTCCAAACCAAAAAGTGTGATCGGCTTCTATTCAAAAGATAGGACCCAGGTGTTTCTTTTTACCCGCCGGTTCCCCTAGCCTTTCGAGTACAGATTAATCACCAGTCGCTCCAGTTCAGGCTCGTAAGCCTTCTTGATGCAACCGATAATGAAGTCTTTCGTCGTCATGGCATGCCAGCGGTTTTTCTGAGCGATGTCGAGCATGATCCTGCGGAACTTGATCGGGAAGCCTGTGAACAGGTTGCCGTTGTCACCGAAGAATTGCAGAGTCATCCGATCAAACGGAATGTTCTCCAGCTCTTTACCATTGGTAAGCTTGGTGTACCACAGGGCTGGAGGCTTAGTGGCGCCGGTGTGCGATTCCAGGAGCGTGATTGCTGCAAACTTGTACCGCTGTAGAAGGTCTACCGCGTAGTTGGACAGCAGCAGCACCTTGCGGGCATCCGGAGGCAACTCCATATCGGTTTCGATAGGGCGAATGTTCGGATGCTCGTGCAGGATGCGCTTGAACTCGATGACCGTGTTCTCTTCACGAAGGGCTGCGTAACGCTGCCGGTCCGTGTTAGCGTTCTTGAGGATGCCGTACTGGAACTTGCGAGGCAGGTCCCGGTAGTTGCACAGGTAAGGCTGGACTTTCACCCGGCCTTTGGACACCAGTGACACGGCTTGCTCAATGGTCGTCAGCTCATTCACGAGGATGTGGGCCAAGTCCTCAGGGAAGACCGCGCTCAGTTGCTCGCTGTCGATTGCCCCCACCATGTTCCGGATTAACGTCCGGATGTTGACATACAAGACGTCGACATTATGGATGATGGGCTTTGGGTTGTGGTTGTCCTCAAGGATGCCGAAGGCACCCTCAAGGGCCAGACTGGTACCGATCGAGACGGGGATCTGCCCCAGCTCACGGCTTGACAGCGCCGCTTGGGCGCTGGGATCAGTAATCATGCTGCCTCCTATGCTGCCTCTTTATATTTGTCCAAGACAGCCAGGACCTTCAATGCCCGAGGATCTGTCACGTCAGTTCCCTGACGGGCCATGCGCTCAGCCACAAGGTGCGTGATGTTGGTAGGCGTGATGCTGATTGGTTTCACCACCGGAGCCTGCTGCTGAGTCAGTTGGACTTCTTCCTGAGTCTTCAGATCATCAAGCTGTGTGGTTAGCCGGAACTGAGGGAACCGCTTACGCAGATCCTTCAAGCCGTGGTGCACCGTACCGCCCCGTTGGATCATCAGCCGGAAGTTCGACTGGTCGGGTTCGTTCTCGTATTGCGCCAGCAGGTCAATGGTTTCCTCAATGACCTGATCCCGGCAGTCCAGCGTCTTATAGATGCGGGCACCGGTGTTTTCAACGAACCAGTGGTAATTACCGGCAGGCGAGATACATGCCCTGTAATGACCCTTAGCAGCCTCCTCACCGTGCGACAGGCGATCAAAGGACCCTTGGGCCAAGATCTTGCCATTGCGCTCTGTGCGGATGTGTACGTGCCCGATGCCGATGTAATGGCGAACGATGGACATGTACGCTTCGCTGTTGTGGTTCTTGCTCGACTCAATGGGCAACTGGTAATCGAAGGAGCCGTGCATGCAGCCCACGTCGACCTTCTCCAGCCCGTGAATCGACAACAATTCTTGGACCTGAGCCCAGGTAACACTGGCGTCAGCGTTCCACTCGTCCGGCACGTACAGCACGCTCAGGTTGTCCAACTCCTGAATCACCTCAATACTCAAGGTATCGACGTAGCGCAGGTTAGCGGGATTGTCCAGCGTGTTGTTGACGTTGACGAACTGCTTCGACTGGCGCCAGTCATGGCTTGGTGTACCTTCGAGAACCCGCACGAGGATGTTGCGTTTCGCACAGATGCGAAGAAGATCACCGATCCACTCTTGGATGGCGTCCACCTCATCCTGAGGCAAACTCATCAGGCGGTCAAACACATCGCCTGCAAAGAAAATGACATCGAGCTTGCCCGTCTGCTCATCATCAGGAAACGCCTTGCGGAGGTTCTGGATGATGTGGTACGTGTTGGTACGTGGATGGGCTAAGTGGATGTCCGAGATGAACGCCATGAGTCTATCAGAGCGGTTCGATGTCGTCGTCTTCAATCTCATCGAGGGTCTTCCTGGCCGGGGCGGCATCGATGTCGGCTTCACCGCTGATCTGGCCCAATTGCTTGGCTACTTCAGGAGCGGCATCACCGAACATCAATTCCAGTGGGATGTTGTAACGACGGTAGATCTTGGCCCACATCAACCCGTAGACAGCGGAGATCGCGTCAGACGGGGAATAGTTCAGAGCCATGAGGCGTTGCACGAAACCGTCGATCACCATGCCTGGGGCGTTGGTGGTCACTTGGGCGTCGTACTCAGCGCTGAGTTCGCCGATGTCCGTTTCAGGCCGCGCGTTGATCGAGCGGATGGTCATCGGAGTCGGGGAGATCAGCGGTGGAACGGTGAACAGGATCTTGCCAGTGCCGTTCTCGAAGACGTCGATCATGCGGTTGGCATGACCAGCAGCGGCTACATAGATGTCGACACGGACGTTTTCACCCCGGCCATTCGGCACAAGGTGCGGCAACAGACGCTGGGTGAAGTCACGCTCGGACATGCGAGCATTGGCTTCTTTATCCATTTCGTCGAGCCGTTTGAAATCATCGTCGGTAAGCTGCATGGGAGTCTCTCCGTAAAAGAGGGAGGCCGAAGCCTCCCCCAGTGCAGGTCTTAGTGAACGACCGGAGCTTCAGGTTCAGCAGGAGCCTGAGCTTCTTCGGCTACAGGCGCGGCTGCGCCGGTAACTTGCTCCAGCGCTTGACGCGCGCCTTGCTGGGCTTGCTTGCGGAACTCTTCCAGGTGCACGTCTTCAACGATGAAGTACGCACGGCCGATGGAGCAGCCGTAGCTGGCCAGCAGGTTGCCGAACACTTCCTGAATCACGTCAGCCTGCATGGCTTCGGACAGCTGCTCACCGGTCACCCACTCACCGGTTTCTTTCAGCTGTTCTTCGACCAGCACGCCGCCTTCTTCTTTCAGGGTCGCACGGATGGCGCCTGGGATTTCCTGCTCGATCACGACCAGCTCAGGAGTGCGCTCACGCGACTGACGAGCTTTGTGAGCGATGGCGTTGGCGCCAGCGATGAAGAAGCGCTGAGCCAGGCTGTCGACCATGACCTGATCGGTGAAGATGCGGTCGATGTGCGAAGCGGTCAGCTCAACGATGGTGCGTTGCAGGCCCAGCAGAGCGTCGTTGGCGGCGGCCAGTGCGTTCTCGGCAGTAGCCAAGCGAGAGCCTTGATCAGCCAGTTGCAGTTCCAGGGTGGTCAGGCGGTGTTCTTGCAGGTGCTCGCGCTCTTCTTCGGCGGTCACTGCCAACACGTCAATCACGGTTTCGCTGATTGTTGAACCGCCACGGCTCACGAGGTAGCTGTCACCGGCAACCAGTTCACCAGCGGTCACTTCGGTGCCGTCAGGACGCTGAAGCAGCAGGGAAGCCAGCACGGTGATCGGGCCATTGGCGGTGTTCAGCTTAACAACTTGGGACATGTGTAACTCCTCAGGTAGTAAGAAGGTCAGCCAGAATGAATGGCTTACCGTCATTTTGCAGATCGATGATGCTGCGAATTTTGGAATCGGACGAGGTCACGACGTGTTGAATGTCGATCGTCTTGGTACCGTCTCGTAGGATAGCACCGATTTGTAAATCAATACTGGGTCCTTTCACTACGGTGTTGACATCGAGAGTCACCTCATCGAACTGTCGACCGAAGTAGTCCTCCAGCACGTCACGGACCTCGTTCTCGAGCTCCATGGGACTGTTGCCGAAGCGACTGATGATGTCCCCCAGACTGGCGATCTGACCTCGGTACATGTCAGACTGCGAACGCTGGGAGGTGTAGAAATTGGTCAGGGCCTCATCGGCCTTGATGGTCAAATCGGTAGCGAAACCAGCACTACCCAAGACCGGGATGACACGTGCCATAGGACACTCCAGACGAAAAAAGAAAAGGGGCGAGGCGGTTGCGGAGCACATACCCATAGGGCAGTGCTCCACTAGGCCTCGCTCCTTTACAGCGACCCGTTGTTCGAATCGCTTGGATCGTCCAGACCTTCATCCAAGTAGGCGTTGAAGTTAGCCCACATGCTGTCCTTCACCAAGGTTTGCTCGGAGAAACGCAGTGGACCACGGTTGTCGGCGTCACGGATCGTGAGGTACTGAGTTGCCACAGCACCGCCTTCTTCGTTAAACACCACCATACCGTCCATGACTGCTTGGTAGTCGGGGTTCTCTTCGCCAACCTTTCCTTGGAAGTAGTTGACAAAGTTATCCCGCCATCCGTTCATCATGTCCTTCTCAAACAGACGCTGAGCACGTGGGTTGGCCATCAGCCAACGTTGTTGCTCAGGGCCTGCTTGCTGGAACTGGCCGATCTTCCACATTGGCCGGATCTCGTCCCGGTCAAAGAGGTGGCTGACCTTCCGCTTCAGTGCATCCATCTTGCGTTCCAGACGATCAAAGTCAAACGACTCGAACCGCTGTACCGCTCGGGTGAACACTTCACTGCCAGACAATCCAAAGGACCGGGCAGTGTTTTCCATACGCTGTCGGATAGCCGCACGGTCCTCCGATCGCGGAAGTCCGTAGTGCATGACACCGAACTCCTGATCATCAGCGTAGATAGCTATCGCCATGGTGAACTCCTCATCGTGAAATCTGGTCGCCCTCGACGATCCAACTGGTAATGGTCGCGATCAACGGTGGTGGAAGCGTTGTGTTACGGGACACCGTGAACGGTTTGTCGAGGTCCATGACACCGGTGACTGGATCGAGTCGACTCATGACCTTCGCATTCTTCTGATCGAGCGGTAATTCGCCCCACAGTGCGTCACCATCGAAGTCAGCGTTCTTGTCGATCAGGTTGAGCGGCGAGATGCTGATGGTGTTGTCGGTTGGGTCAGACTTGATCGTATCAATCTGGTTGTAGCCGATAGAGCCACGGGTCAGGGTTGGGTTACGACCGAAGGTGGTTGGAATGGTACCGTTCGGAGCTTCGGCTAGTAGCTCCTTGAACAGCCTGTCCAGCTCTGGGTGCCAGCGGAGTGTGTTCTCGTAGATCAGGGCCTGCATCTCATTGGGGATGTACCCCTGAGTCAGCAGCTTGTTCTGCAAGTGGACCTTAAACAGCAAGGTACTCGCAGACCACGGCATCTCCATACCGTCCTGCCGGTGAGGCTTCTGACGCGACGTGATCACCGCACGGTAGCCGAAGTACGGACGTGTGCCGTAGATCAGCTTCCGCGCTACACCAGGCTTCTTGAATATCACCTCAGACTCGAAGGTCTTGTAGTAATCGTTGAAGTGCTGGAGTGCGCTGACAACGCGACCTTCCTTGACCGCCTGAGCCAGCTTAGGCTGATTCTCGGCAGTCTCACGGTTGTCGATCCCGATCAGGATGTGCGCGGCGTTAACCGCAGACACCATCTTGGGGTCAGCCGTGATTCGGTTGTTGGAGTTCTCTTTGATGAACCCGAGACGCGTAGGGAATGGCAGGTAATCCGAGAACGTCCGGTCGAAGTTCTCCTGCAAGAAGCGCATGATCTTTCTACGCTTACGGGCAGATGCCGAGGGACCGATCAACCCAGCCTTAAACAGCGCTACCAGGATGGGCTCGTAGTTCTCGACAAAGTGGTTGTAGCCACGGGGGATTTCCAGCTTATCCAGCTTGCGCATCTTGTCGGCTGCCAGGGGAGAGGCTGCCGTGTAGCGCGGGTTACAAAGGTACTCCAGGATATTGAAGTTCGAATGCGTCAGGTTCTTCGAGAGAATCCGCCACACTGTAAGGTTGATGAATTTCTTAATACCCGCCGGACACTTGATCCACAGGAGAGTCTCCAGTGGCTTCTCGGTGATCGGCATGACCAAGCTCAGACAGTCATTACAGCGGATGCCGTAATTGTCCATGCCGTGGATGTGTCCACAGTCACAGCTCGCCGTGTTATTCAGCGAGTCCCCGTCGAGGCTGGCATAAATCAGGTTGTTCAGCTTGAGACGGTCTGCCTCAAGATCGATGTTGAAGTCGTTCATCAGGATCGCTGGATGCGACTGATGCATGAACATGGTGTCGTAACCCACCACGCGTAAGTAAATGCCATTACGCTTTTTCATTGACCTCCCCTAGATGCTCGGTGAAAATAAAAAGGCATAACAAGGGGGAGCACAGGCTCCCCCAAGCTATGACGTCAGTTAGAAGCTATTGCCGAAGCCGTAGCCGTTACCGACGTTACCGCGCAGCGAACGAGCGCCGTCACCAGACACACGACGGCCAGACAGCATGCCGTGAGTGAGGTCACCGCCGACGAAGTCACGGATGCGAGTGTTACCACGCAGGCGACGGTTGCCGAAGGTGTAGTGAGCCGAACGCTGGTCGATGTTGATTTTGCAATCAGCAACGGCCATGGCCAGCGCTTCGATGAAGTGCGGGTTGACGAAAGCCAGGTCCACGTAACGAGCGAACTTCACGTTGCTCGCGCCGAGGGCGCCGGTCAGTTGGTCGTACTGCTCGCTGACGCGGATTTCAACGTCCAGGTCAGTGCGGTCGATCACGTCCTGGTAACGCAGGGCAGATTCGCCTTCGTCATTCGGGTTGGTGGCCATCCAGCGCAGCAGGTCCCAGTCACGCAGATCGCGCTCGTTGCCCTTCTCGTCGATCCAGGTGCCAGTCAGGTAACGAGCACCGGACATTTGCAGCGGGGTTTCGACGCCCAGTTCACGAGCACGGCGGGTGAAGTTGCCGTTGGTCAGACGGTCGGCGTAGTCGTACAGACGGCCGATTGCGTCTTTGTTGGCGCTGTCGTCAGTAGCAGCGTCGGACAGCAGGGAGGTGATCCAGCTGTTGTCGCCGCCTTCTTCCAGCTCGATAGCCCAGGCCAGTTGGTCGTCTACCAGGCTGAAGAAGTACTGCGCCCACTTGTGGGTATCCAGCGAAGCACGGTTGTCGAACTCGACCGGAGCCTTGTCCTGATCCGGGCCCAGGATGTTCAGCAGGCCAGCGTCACGGTAGTCAACGTCGCCGCGAGCGATGTCGCCCGGCAGGTAAGTCTGTGCCCACGCTTGGTCTTTCGAGATGACCGACGCACCAGCCAGAGCCAGCAACAGCAGCTCAGGGGTGATGCCGTTGGCGTTGGTGTCCATGCGGTTGATCACGTACATCGGAGTGAAGTACGGCTGATCACGGCGCTGGGTACGGGACCAACGATCTTGTTCGACCGGCGGGGTGTACATGATGCTGACGTAACCGCCCAGGTTGGCCAGGCCAACAGGGATGTTCTGGTCGCCTTTGCGCACGATGCCGGCAACGGTAACGGCCAGGTCGGAACGACGTGGCAGACCGTCAGCGGTCACGGCTTCACGGCCGGACAGGTCGACGTTGATTTCCAGAGTCGACTGCTTGCTCAGCCAGTCCAGCGAGAAGTACAGGTCAGGCTGGAACAGGTTGGCGTAGATCGACGCCAGAGCGGCCTGGGCGTAGAACACGACCTGACGCACTTCGGTGTTTTCTGGTTCGCTGAAGTCAACCTTGTGGCTCACTACGCGCCAGCCGGCACGAACGATTTCCACGTTACGGCGCTGACCTTCGAACGCCTTCTTCGCGATTTCGTCAACCAGAGCCAGGTAGCTCTCGGTGATGTAGTCGGAGGCGATGATCGGCAGCGGGTAGGTGCGGTGGTTGATTTCGACGTTACGCACGGTGGCGTCGTCGGTCATGCTCGAAGCCAGGGCCAGAGCGGAGACCAGAACCTTGACGGTGCCGTTGTCTTCAACCGGGTAGGCCAGGATCACCGAGGAGATGCTGACGTTGTGCTCGGAAGCTTCCAGACCCAGGACTTGGATCTTGGACAGGTCGATCAGGCCGGCGCCTGCAACCTGACGCTCTGGATCGAACCAGTGCTTAACCGACTTAACGGCGTTGACCAGCACTTCGCCGCTGATGCGACGGGACATCGGTGCGCCGAGCAGGCGGTTGATGTCCAGCAGGCCAGCGGTAGTCGGCTGGGCTTCACGGGCAGTGCGCTCGGAGCGCTGCTCTTGACGAGGAGCTTCGCGAGTTGGACGCTCGTTGCTCGAAGAGGTGTTGTCGATGTCGTCTTGTACAGCCATGGTGTGACTCCTTGGATAATAACGTTACTAGGCCTAGTGAACTCGAAGCTTTGCTTCTGTATTCAACTTTATAATGTAGCACCGTACGAAGTTCGAATGGAATTCGTGCAGAGAGCCTCATTATGATTCGGCCAGGGGGTTTAAAAATACGTGCGATCTTTCCAGGAAAAGGAAATACCCTCCTCTTGTACTGGGCTATTAACCCAGTCGGAGCAGATCTCCTATACCATATGCAGTCTCGAGTTATTTTTTACGATTCCACTTGCACCACCTTATCAGAAGATCCGGCTATCCTTTGAGACTTACCCGCCAATGGACCATCGCCATGTACCAACTGTTCAACACTGAGTCGAGGCTCCGGCAGACTAACATTGCCACCTTCGGTCTCGACTACGTTAAGCGCGAACTGATGAGCACGCAGGTGGGCCGCTATAAACAGCTGAGGGCTACCAACCCCGGCTATCTGAAAAGCGACCACGTGCTACAGAAGATCCTGGGCATGGTTGACATCCCTTTCGATGGCGACCTACCCGACTACTATCTCCGTGTCTCCAGCATTGTCGATCGACTCGCTGGTCAGATGGGGTTCTGCACCGCCGGCCACCACGGGCGAGTCAGGAACCACAGCCATTTCTACGGCAAAGGCGTGAATGAAGTCATCATCGCTATTGCTGACGATGAAGTCACCCCAGGCCAGATCTGGTTCAACTGGCGGAATATGAGCCCGGTGAGGGTACTCTCACATCCTATTATGGGATGCGGGATTATTGAACTGGATGGGACGAATGACATCAAGGGATTGCCTGTGGGTGCTACCGCAGTCCTTGAAGTCAACATCCCGTTGCTCGCCTGCCAGTACCACCTGTGGCGGATGGCCACGGCAAGCATGGCCCCTGAGGGCTTTGTCTTTCCTGTGGCGCACTTCCTGACTCAGATCATCATCCCCAACATCCTGCCCAGTCATCTGGACGTGGCGGTAGGGAACACCTTGCACCACCTCATCGGGGGAGATGGGTACGTCAAGGTGGAGAGTGCCATGCCGTTCTACACGGCTGACCTCTACCCGAAACTGGAGAAGGGCCTGAATGATCTGGCTACCCGGTTCATTAACCAGACCCTGTACTACAAGGACATCCTGTCGAACATCCCGGTGTTTGGCAACGATACCTTAATCCAGACGGTGCGGATGCCGGACATTGCCTACACCAACCAAGCCATCTGGGCCTTGACCATGGCGCGGCTCCCGGTGATTGCGATGCTCCTCAAGTTCGACCAGTTGGCCAAGAACATGAAGAACGACGCTGACCGTAACCGTATCCGCCGTAGCCTGACGGAGGCAGAGAGCGGCAAGTACTTGGTGAACCAGTTGCCCTCGGATGTCTCGATTGGGATCAACGCGTTCATTGCCAAGAACGTCCTACCTCTACTGAACACGTCACCCCAAGCAGCACAGCAACCCCTGTAAACATAGAGAGGAGCCTAGGCTCCTCTCTATGCCGTGTCAGTCAAACAGTCGATCAATCGAGATACTGCTCAGGATGGGCAACGAGGCAATGTGTACGCTCCGTGGCTGTACGAAGGCCTCAGGTGCTGGTACAAGCCCGGGAATCACGCGGCGGATCATTACCCCATCGGGTGTGATAACCGTCTTAGGCTGCGCCTCACGCTCTTTGGCCCACTCTGCTGCCTGTACCCGCAGACGTTCCCGTCGAGCAACATCGTCCACCTTACGCTGGGCTTGTGCTTCGGGGTCCATCATGCCTTTCTGGAACAACGCCATCAGCGGGGTCTCATACACCGTACCACTACGATGCGTGAAGTCCTGCTTGAAGGTAACGTCGTCCCGGAAGGTCACCAGCCCATGGGGCCACACAATCAACCAGTGCCCTGCCTCCGGCTTAAAGAGCTGCATGAAATCAGGATCGATCTGCATGACCTCTTTGGGATTGAACCCGTAAGCGGTGTAGGACGGGTCATCATGGAACATCCAGTCCGTGCGGTCAACCCGTTGGATTTGGAACGCATGCACCTTAGACCACGGCGTGATTCTAAGGGTTGAGACGGTCTCGTTGGGCTTCATCGGCCTTCCTCAATGCTCTTAGGGTTTCAGTCAGCAGCTTCGCCACCGGGACGGAGAGCCCTCGGTTACGACGAATGGCCGTCTCTGCCAAGATGTATACCGACACACCGCTGATAGTAGACTCTGTAATCGCCACATCCATCAGCTCAGCAAACACCTCAGCCACACAGCGCGGCTTAAAGGGTTGGGCAATGCTCGATGCGGTGATGTTCAGTTGGCTACCTTCGGCAGTGAGATCACCCCAGGTGGTTAGTGCCTGGGGCTTTCTATCGGGAAACTGGAAAACCTTGCACTCAGTCGGCAAGCCAGTCTTCTCCGTCATCTTCCTCGTACTCCTCTTCCTCATCCTCATCGATCTTGAGGATGATGCTGTTAGCGTCGGTTGGGTCGGGATGCAGGTTCACTTCCCCGGCTGGCGTATAGATGTCGCTGATCAAACGGACGTAGTTGCTGTCCACTTGGAAGATCCCCAGCGTCTCGAGGATCATGTAGAACGACTCCAGGATCTCGTAGGTGAGACGACGGACGTCGATCATGGCCATGACCTCATCTGGCATCCCGATGCCCGACAGGATCGACAGAGGCAGCATCAGCGTACCCATCTTGTCCTTGCCAGCCCGTGCACAGTAGTCACGCAGGCGGACACCCATGTCTGGGTCGGTATTGTCCACGTGAGTGAACCAGGTCTGCATGTCGGTCTTGTTATTGATCGCCAGCGGAACCTTAATCACCGAGAACGGTGGGGACTCTACTGCACCGTACTTCGGAGCAAAGACAGTTTCCCAGAAGTGGTAGTGACGGTAGTTCGTCTTCTCACGGAACGGGTCTTCCTTGTTCATGTTGGTGTACGATTCCTGAATCTGTGCAGACTTCAGGTAACGGTGTTCACCAGACTTGATCGAGGTGTAGATGTCCTGCTCCAGACGCCATACCAACAGGTACAGCTCTTCCAGTGTGAACTGACGGTTCTCGTCCGCACGGGTCATGACTTCCTTCATGAAAGCCTTGGCCTGCTTGATGATCGCCACAGGTACAGTGGAGGAACGCAGGGCTACGCCTTTGATCTCCATCTCGTAGTCACGGTACACACGACCTTCACGGCAGCTCATGAACGCGTAGTAGTGCTTCGCCCGACTGGTCAAGGTAAAGACCGGGAAGGCGTACTCGTTCTTCATGGTGAGGCGGTGCAGGTCTTCCTGAATCACCCCCATGTTCGCCGAGAGCTTCGCCAACACGTGCACGATACATTGGCAGGCCACGAACGTCGTGGTGTACCAGATACCGTCACCTTCACGGCTACGCACGTCGCTACCGGTGTACCAAGTCACCCATTCCTGCGTGGTGAAGATCGTGGAGTCTGTGTCAGACGCCAGTACCACACGGCGGAGGATGCCTTTGATGTTGGCCACGGTCGGTGCCAGCAATACAGGCGTCAGGAACACCCGGATGAACTGGAAGTAGTCCTGCAACGTGTTCTGGATGTTGGCCGAAGACTTGGCAACAAGTGCCAGCTCCGTGGTCATGCCCTTTTCCTTCATGGAGTCGAAGTCTTCACCTCGAGTCACGTCGGCGTTCAGGTAAGTGGCCAGCATTTTGGTGTCGTCGTCGAACTTCTTGCCACGTAGCACTTCAAACGGATCGTCGTACTGCGTCTGGTCGTCACGCGGCTCGTGCTTGATGATCCGGTCCATGAACCCACGGACGAATGCATCGTTGTACTTGGCAATGTGGTACAGGTCACCCGTATACACGACGATTGCCCGCTCCAGTGGGGTCAGCTTCTCGAGCAGATCGACGATCTTCTGGAAGTTGGCCTCGTTGCGCCAGTACAAGTCAGTGCTGCGCTTGATGCATGCGGCAGCTTGCTCGGTCGACGGGTACACAAAGCCACAATCGTCCATCACTTGACGGAATTCCTCGTGCGGTTGGCTCTTCACCAGCGCGAGGATGTTGGCTATCGTTATCTTGGGTGACCAGTAATGTCTTGACCCTGCCAGAAGCTTCTCGTTACTGGCGTTACCGTAGCCGGTAGCCGAACGGCACATGGAAGTCAGGCTGGAGTGGCCCGATTTCACGTAGAGAATGTTACCAGTGAAGCCGTGCATGCCGGACAGCGAGTTAATCGCGATCTTCTTGGCGTTCTGCTCAGCGTCCTTGATCTTCTCAAGGGTCTCATCCCCTGCTACCTTAGCAAGGAACATCTCATTCTTGGCTTTCTTACGCCCAGCAATGCCCGACTCAACGAACTTGGCCGAAGGGGACTTCAACACCTTCGGGTTCTCGTAGCACACCATCGATGGACTGATGATGCGGTTGCTGTCGGTCACAGTTTTGACGTAGCTGAGCAGGGTCATTTCAGTTTTGACCCGGTTGCCCGGTGATTCTTGTTTCAAGACCAGCATGTTCGGATCACGAAGCGGGTACTTCCCACCTCGGGAGAGAGTCCGTTTCAGGAATGCCAAGCACTTGTCTTCCGGCTGCCCGGTCATCCGATGCAGATAGTGGGTATTTTGTTCAAAGTACCCCTTCAGCAAGTCGAGGTCACGGGTATAGGCTTCCTTCGGAAGTACAAACGGATTTTCCATCAGTTGGGCCCTTGATACGGCAAAAGAAAAAGAAAAGGAGGATCGCTCATAATAGAACGACCCTCCGTTTTTATTCACTGAAGTTCACGAAAGTGTAAACGACCGTGTTCTCTTCTCGCAGTGGGACCACCTCGGTGAGGATGAATCCATCTTCCTGAGCTTGGATAAGCCGCAACGTGTCAATGCCGTGAGGCTTGATGCCGTTGTTGTGGAAGTTGACCACCTCGTCAAGGAAGTCCTGTGCGACGGCGTCCTCAAAGGTGTTGTAGATGTCGTCCATGTGCGACTCGGTCACATCCGTCTCACCGTTCTCCTCGCGGATCATGATGTCCACGTGAAGTGCAAGGGAGCACATGGCAAACATGTCTTCCTTGAGCTTGTCAGAGAGATGGTGTTTGTGGACGACCTTGTCTACTGCGTCAAGGAAGTCACCGTACACTGCGAAGAAATCGCCATCGTAGGGAAGGAGGACATGGTTCTCCGTCCCGGCTTCGAAATGCAGCCTAGGCGGCCTACGTGGAGGCCACTTAATACTCGATCTTGAAATCCGTGATGCCATTTTGAAGAAGTGCCTGCCGCACGAGTTGTTCGGTCGAATCACTCACACTGCCCACTGTTACCACCAGTTTGCGGTCGGTGATTACTTCGATGCTATTGATGTCGATCCAAGGCACGCCGAGGACCTCAACTTTGCCGTTGCCATAACGCAACTTCACGTAACTGTACGAGCCTGCTGACTGGGGTAGGGTGGTGAGGTAGTTCTTGACCTGACTGTGCTTGGACTTCACGTCCGAGATCAGGACAGCGGTGTCAAGGTCCAAGTCAGCCGCCACGATCGTGACGTTGTCCCGATTGGCGCCCAGTACGTTAGGCGCCAGCGTGTTGAAGCGGACCGTCTTACCTTTGTAATCGGTGATCATGCATGGGTTCCTCAATGAGTAAAACGAATGTCCCTTCTGTGTCGACCACTTCAACGTCTACCCACTGCCTGTGTGAGACAGAGCTGAACGAGCGGTCTTGGCGGATTCGTGCCAACCACTCTCCATGATGGCGCAGGTCTTCCCTGAGCGCGATGAAGAATGCGTGGAGGATCAAGTCCCGCACGTAACGGCGAACGGCAGCGGGCAGTTCATCGTCATGTGGCATGTCTGGGTCGAGAGAGTAACGGACCTCAGGCAGGAGGTCAGCCAGAACCTCTGAAGTATTGATAACGATCATGGGTGGTCCTTAACGCACAACGATGATCAGGGCCTCATCCTCGGGGTAGTAAGCAGCATGTACAACGCTGCGTCTGTCCATCCCTGGAGTTGCACGGTCTATCGCACAGTAGAGGTTGATCATAGCATTTCTCAGCGCTATGAAGTTGTCTTCGGCTTCTTCCTGCTCTTCACGCGCCGAACCCTCGTAGATAGGGTACAGCGGCTTGGCGTAATTGTTTACTGCGACCTCGCCACGACGGCACCAGTCTGCATAGAACGAATACATCTCGTCAATGACATACGAGTGGTCCATGACTTGGGACAAGTCAGTTAGGAAGGCTTCATGTATCTCGCCCCCATTGAAGATCATGTTTCGCTCAGCCATTGGATATTCTCACAACGATCGAGCCGTCAGAAGGACTGTACATGACCAGTTCGGTCAGTAGATGGTCAAGTGTTCTGAAGCGACTCAGTTTGTCTGCAAAGCCTGCGAACACCGGAACGACAAGCTCGTAAGCCTCGTCGACTTCCACCATCAGGCGGTCCCTAAGGACGTTCCGAACCGCAGACTCTCTCATCCAATAACTGAGTACTTGACCATATTCCAACGAGAGGGTGTTCTTAATGACGCCCCTCAGGACCGCTGCTACCGTCGCTGCCAAGAGTTTTCGGTTTATGCCGGCTAACCAATCTCCTTCGACGGGGATACACAACACTAGCGGAATCAATGACTGGATCTCCTCCTGCGGGAGTGATTTCAACGACGGCAAGATCATCATCGAGGACCTCCACTAGATGAAAGCCGCCAAGCTGGTCCATGAAGTGACTGGTCGAGTGGGACAACTCATCGACCATGTTCCCCATGACGGTATACAGCTCCGATTTCTCACTGTTCGGCAATCGGTCATTCATCATTGGCTCGATTGGGATAGTGTCAAAACGATGGAGCTGTCCAGCGGCGGCGGACAGGTATTCGAATAGTTGCTCGAGTGTTAGCCCGGTCGCTTCCAGCACTCTCGCTACGTTCATTAAGAACTCGCCACTGGTTTCCAAGCTTATAATCACTTTGGTTTCTGGAGGCTGTAATGAAGACATTCTCATCGGGCTCCCAGTAGATGACCGAGAGCAGGTGGAACGGCCGCCTAGCTCGCCAATCTTTAGGCGATCCAGTAGATGGTTCGGTAGTCTCATAAAAAGTCCTGAGGTTCTCAAAGAGCTTGTAGAAGGTCGAATAGATGTCTTCGCACCACCACGTGAGCTCTTCCAGCAGTTCGGGGTTATTGTCGGATATGTCCTCGAGGAAGTACGCCTCGTCGAACACGAAATACGCTATGGCGGCATAGAGTAAAGCTGAGGCACCAATCTGATCGGCCAACTTAGCGCCGAGCATACTGAATGCCTCATCAAACGGTAGGTTCAAAGCGATTGAGCTTATTCCAGTTGACAACTCGTCTCACCTCTATTACCATTACGCCGTCACAGTATTCAAGAACACGGCAGTCGGAACAGGCGTTCCTGAGCAAGCCTTTGAAACAGGCCTGCATGATCTTGTTAACGGCGTGGATGTTCATACGCTCCGCAGTCTGCACTGCTTCACGCGTCCGGTTGATCCATGAACGGCCGGCTCTGGTATCGAGTACGTCTCGAGCGATGATGGCACAGTTGATCATCTCGACCATGGGGATCATGATGCCAATCTTGCCTAAGCGCCGATAGTGACGCTTGAACTCATCGTGCTCCATGGGCGATTCAACCAACACGTACCGAGTGGCAGCGGCAGGAGCCCCCACCGTCACTCGGCTTACCGTGTATGGTTTATATGCCCGCGGATATAAGTTCTTCGAGCGCTCGACGTAACCGTTCAGGATAGAAATCTCCCTGCTCTTGGGCATGGTGATAGTCTTCCTTTAATCGGATTGAAGGCTTCGGCACCGGGCGAGGACGTTGTTCCACGAACAGGGTTTCGTTCAGTGGTTCATATTCCAGCTTCAAGATACAAGCTAGCATGTCAGTCCCGGTCTCTACCAACCGGACGAACTGATCAATAATGTCCTCCACAGGGGAGTAGTCTGAAAGGTTGCCCTTTACACACTCGATCACGTCATCGACCAAATTGGTTGATGCTGTCCGGTTGTATGAGTTGACCATGGTCGTGAAGACCTTGATCACGGTAGAGTGAAAGCATGAGCCATGCTGCTCAAGGAACATGTCCAAGAGCGCTTGCTCGATCTCTCCCGTAGCGACGAGAAATGTTGTCATCTGAGCACCTGTTACTGACGGCTGAGCTGCTCCATGTACATGCGCTTGACTTCCTCACGAATAACTGGATTGTGAAGGTCCTTGAATGTTTCACGAAGGCAGTAGTCGATGTACTCGCCCACTTCATCCAGATCATCCAGTTCCTGCACCATCTTCGGTGGAGTCATGCGCTTGACTTGGCGGAGCAAGTTCTTATACCGTTCTACGAGCTGGTCACTTTTTACTTCAATGATCAGGTCTTCGGTGAACTTGATGTGACGGAACTCGACATTGCGGTTACCTACGGCACGCAGGATTGTGTCGATCATCGGGTCCATGGTCATCATGATGGCCAGGTAATGTTCGTCACATTCGTTACACAGCTCGTCGACGTCTACCTCAGACATCGCCTTCACAGGGTAGCCCAACGCTACAACCAATTCTTCGAGCGGGTCAGGCTTCCTGCGAACGTGCCTCATCGACATGCGGATGTAGGCTTTCGCAAAAGCTGCTGCTGCGTTTACCAGCGCCTCATTCCGGGCCGGACCACTGCTCTCCACGTTGTGACCACGAGGCCACAAGTCCAGTGTATCGTCGAGGTAAGACACTACCTCGGAAATCGGTACTGAGATGTTCTGCACGGCTTCACTCCAAGCTAAGTCTTTTTCTTTTGACCATGACCAGTATCTCATTAGTCATTTCGATCGCTACCACGTAATGTTGCAGATGCGCTACTACGAGTCTATCCAGCTGATCGATGAACGTCATTCCAAACCGGTCCTGTAGAGCGTGGATCTGTCGATACTGTCGCTCCAACGATTTACACCGTGGGGTAGTTGAGACTAATGTCAAACCGGCTTTTTCGACCAGCTCTCTTTCGATCACAAACTGCCATGCCAGCAACGATAACTCCCCACCCTCATCTAGGGTACCAATTAGGGACGAAACATCGAACACGAGCGCTGTAGGCCCCTTGTATTTGATGTTCATAGTCTCCCCCTCAAAGGATACCCGGTGTCTGTATAAAAAGACCTAAAAAATAACGAGTAGTAGAGGGATGTCCCTCTACTACCTATCGTTGTCAAAGTCTAAAGCCTTTCGGTTTATTCACTGCGTCTTCAACAGACCAGTCACGATTTAATCTAGCTTGAAGAAGATCGTACTTAACCCCAGTTACTTCTGAGAGTTCTACAAGGGTCATTTCTGAACCATTCCAAGAGACGCGTCTAGACCGAGATGTATTGCGCATTTGTTCTTGTTGGGTGGCCCATCGGCAATTGCCCGGCTCGTAATTCAGATCAACGTCATCGCGCTCAATGGAATGATCTGGGGATGGTGCTGGACCCATATCCTCAAGAAAGTTCTCAAAGGAGTTGAACCATCGCTCGCAGATTGTGATCCCTCTACCACCGTAGCGCTTGAAGTTATCCCTGTTCTCATTAGTACAGCGGGACTTCATAGCCCGCCACGAACTATATTCCTTACTGTCCGATTTGCCGTGGGTTATTTTGGTTTGGACGGTACGTTCTTTCTGAAGACAACCGCATGACTGAGTGTCTCCATTAGAAAGTTCCGGTGCCGCCACTTCGACCTGATTGCCGCAATCGCATCGGCACAACCAAACTGCACTCTCCCTGCGGAAACCAGCTCTGACCAAAACTAATAACCGACCGTATCGTTCACCGGCCCTGTTGATAAGCGTGCGCTCAGAAACAGTTTCTTTCTGTAAGCACCCGCAGCTCTTGGTCATGCCACGTCTGATATTAGATGGGTTATATGACTTGATGATACCGCATGAGCATTCGCATACCCACTTGATAGGTTTGTCGGTACTGGGGTCCTTGGATAACACGGTCAGCCTGCCATAGACAAAGCCGACCGGTATCGTTCCTCGCTTCAGCTTGAGCATGTTTAACTGAAGCTAGGCCAGCCATCGCCGTTAGACGGATCTGCTTTATTCAAGGCAGGGCCATGGCGGTCAAAGCTATATTTTTCTTCTACAAACTGGTGGTGCCATTCACCGTGTTTGCAGCGACCACATTCGTAACCCACACTGTTCTGTTGGGTGGCGTGGATGTCATCAACATTTCCGCAAGTTTCGCACTCGAACACAGTAGTCATTATTGCTCTCCTCCAAACGCTTTGCTTTCGAGCAGGTTATTGGCGCACATGCTCAATGCCGCGTGCTTGTATTTGATCTTGGTGGTCATGGACGCATTACGCAACCGCTGACGCACGTTAGAGAAATCAGGTTTGATCTTCATCTGGGTCATCAAGTCGATGACCTCTTGACTCAACTTCATTATGTATTCTCTCAGAAATTTGCAGGTATAGTCACGCGACGCTGGCCGGGCTCTACCGGCTTATCAGGCGTTACGTCATAGTACTCGTAGATGCCAACCACGCGATGGTCTTCAGTGATGTAAGCGTAGTCACAGAAATCCAGATGGCGGTTAGCATGGCAGGCCTCCAGAGCTTCGACAGCCGACGGGTAAGGTGGGCTGGTCTGCACCAAGCGTTTCGCCGAATGGGCTGCAACATACAGACGATCCCGTTCTTGCGTAGGTAAGATAGGTCGCATCTCTAGGTCGCGCTTGTAATGTTCTTCTGGGCTCAGGAGGCTTGTCATTTACTTGTCCCCTTTAAACAGGTCGGTGAGGTAGTCAGGACCGAAGGGTGAATCACTATCGGCACTCGCACCTACTGGCTTGATGGACTGATAGTAATAGTGCTTCGGGTTGATGTGAGGGAACCACGTCTTGAGCTTTTCAACCGAGCGCTGCGGACTGACATCGAAGTCATGGATCATGTAGTCCACGCCTTTGAAGCTCATCCCGATACTGTAGTTGAACGTTCCGTCCTCGTGTTCATGGCGAACGAGGATGGCACAGCTAGGTGCGTCATCCTGTTTCCAGATCAGTTCATTGAACGGCTCAAGCAAGGCATGGATCTGCGGGTCCTGACTGTCTATCAGGATGATCAGCAGATCCGCCAAGGACGACGTGGTGTCTGCTACGTGCAGGACGGTCGTCAGTTTGATCATTCGGCCTTTTCCTCGGTAGGCTGAATGTTGGTCCCGCAGAAGAATGGTGTGGTCCTTTCACGCAAACGAGGTCCACGGAACAATGGCCGAGGATTCGTTTGCGTGCTTTCCTTCCAAGTCTTGATGACCTGAAGAGGAGCCCACGCCAGCAGGACGTCGGCTTGGGTGGCGCTTTCCATTTCCTGCCACTGGATCGTACGCCATTTACCTTCAGCGTCCAGCAACTGCATGGTACCCTTCTTGCCGTTGCGGCAGAGGATGATCTGCACCAGCTCGTGGATGAGCAGGTCTTCAGGGATCATCTCGCACACCGGTACCATCTTGCGGTCCAGGATGGTGTCACGCAAGGTGAAGTAGAACAAGTCGTTCTTGAAGATCTTGCGAGCGATCTTGTGGCGCTTGCGGCCGATGTGGACGCGATTCAGTTCACGCATCTTGGCCTTGAGCTTCTTGCCAGCCCAGCCGATCAGGAGGTCCTGGTCTTTCAGCACGCTACGGTCTTCGAACGCAGTCAGGTAGTTATGGCCAGCACGACGAGCGTACTTCATCAACTTCTGCTGGAACTCGGCCTTCGAGCGTTTCTGACGATGGCCGTACTCGATGTCCTGACGCAGTACACCACGCCACAGTTGACGGCGGTACAGCTCTACACATTCCAAATAGCTCATGTTGCGAGGTTCCTTGATGGAGATGCCACTGGGACCGTACTTATCTCGAAGCACGATCCCGTTAGCGTCAACAGATTGGTTAGAGAGGAAGTCCATTACTTGGCACCAGCCCTGTAAAGGAATTCATTCCACGATGGTTCTTCGCTGATGATCGGTGACGAGTAGCGTTTGAGCAGCTCGTCGTGGAGGATCACCAGCTCATGGGACACGTCATCACCGTCCACATGGCGCAAGACAACAGCCGCTTTAAGGTCGTCGTCATAATGGTCGGCAAGACATTTGAACAGCGGGCGACAATCTTCAATGTCGGTATCCCGCAGCCAATCATGGATGTTAGCGAAGTCTTCATCCAGATCGCCTTTGTCCGCGGCCCCAATTACTACGGTGGTCTGTCTGTGCATACACGCCTCTTAGAACTTGAAGTTCGTCGGGAGGCCACCTTCTTCGAGGTTCGCCGGAGTGTGGAACTTGACCAGCTCTTCGTAACGAGCTTTGGCTTCGTCCATGTTCTCCGTCGGGTAGATCTCGATGGTGAGGGTTTCCCAAGTCTTGTACTCGGCCTGGAACTCGGCACTTGGGTGCACGCCGTATTCCAGCTTGTGGTTGTTGAGCTGGATGGCGTAGTCCAGATCGTCGCTGTAGCCCAGGATGTTGAAGGTGTCGTCTTCGTCGTCGAAGATGCGGAACGCACCGATCTTGCGAGGAGCGACCTTGAAGTCCGGGCTGTGTACTTCTTTGAGCCAGCTTGGCTCTTGGAAGTTGGCGTTGAAGCCGTAGCGCATGGCGTTGTTTTCGAACACCGTGATCTCGGTGGCTTCAGGCCAGAAGGTGGTGACGTCGTCGACGCTTTCGACGTAGGCCATCATCATGTTGGCATCGTTGGACATCCGCACGATCCAGTACGGATGGTACAGCGGCCAAGCAATCGGACGGGAGTCGTGGATGTACTCGGGATCTTCCAAGTGACGAGGAGGGACCGGCGAGAGGAAACCCACACGGAACAGAGGCACGCTGCCGTAGATCGGCTTCCAGATGAATGCTTGTTCGGCGTGAGGTTTGGTGATCAACTCGTACATTGGCTTACCGTCAAGGCCGAGGATGACTTCTTTCTTCTGCGACATGGTGATGCTCCTTAAAGCTCAGAGATGATGATGACGGTGTCGTCGAGTTTGAACCCTTCAATTGGCTCAGCGTCACCTACGTTGGTGTAACCCAGACCAGTGGCCAAGTCCACGAAGATCAGGTCTGCCAGTACACGACTTGGCGTGGTGGTGATCTCGAGATACTCCTTCATGCCTCCGTTGCCAGAACGGACCGCCTGATGATGACGGTCGTGAGGACGAGGCTGCGATTCAACGCGCAGGAGTACCGTGTGGTCAACGAAGCGCCCGAAGACATGGTAGACGGCTTCGTGCCCGCCACGTTGGAACTGGTCGCCTGGGAGTAGACGTTTGGTTTTGATTGGTAAACCGCGGACTGCTGCCATGGGGTCTCCGTTATAAACTGGGTGTGGTGTCGATACGGCATAAGACCGTGGAGTTTCCTCCACGGTCCGTGTGTTTACCAAACCAGGCCGGAGGCCGTTGGCTTGTCCTTTTCACCAGCGAACGCCACCGCTTCAGTAGCGGCATTTTGCTGGTCAGCGATCTCGGTTTCCAGATCAGCGACGCGCTTGCGCAGTTCGCCCATGCTGCCGTTCTCGATACCGAAGAACAGACTGCCTTTGGCTTGTGCGATTGCAGGCATCACGCCGAAGGTGTTGTACGGCACGAAGATTTCCGGGATCGGGTCGGTGGCTTCACGCAACAGGTACGCCGAGGCCAGAGCACCGGAGCGCATGAGCTTGGTGAAGTCTTCGATGTTGTCGGAGACGTGGATGCGGCACAGTTGAGCAGGAGCCTTGGTCGACTTGGTGAAGTTGAACAGCGACTTCAAGTCTGCGGTGTCCAGACCGTGGTTACGGCGAGAGCACAGTGCGGCCAGAGCAGTGATCATCAGGTGCGCTTCATTGTCGACGGACTTGTCGGATACGACGCCTGCCTTGTTGAAGCCCAGGTGAATGATGCCCGGCATGCCGCAGGAACGCGAGATGTTGTCCAGGGTCTTCACACCGCCGATGGTGTTCTCGGCGTTCTTGATAGCCTGTTGAGCCCAGACCACGATGCCGATAGCCATGTGGCCGTCGTCCAGCAGCTTCTTCAGGATCAGGGGACCCGATACCGAACCAGTACCGCCAGCCAGGGTGAAGACCACGACGTTCATTTCCGCAGGTGGGAACTTGCGGATGATGTCCGGCACTGCCTTGGCAATGGCGTCGGCGTTTTCCTGACGGATAGCGCCAGAACCGTCGAGGCCGTCGAACAGCCAGGTCTTGTCGAGCAGGCGATCTTCGAGGTTGGAGTCGGAGGTATCGACGAAGCAGGTTTCGATGTTCGCGATGTCAGCGCTGTGACCGGCTTCGAGGTATTCCTTACCGATGTTTACACCACCGCCACCACAGCCGTAGATACGCATGGTGCCGACTGGACGAGAAGAGAGACCGTGACTCATTGTGACTTCCTCATTGAGGTTGATGGTTTTGGGAGTTGCACACAATGATAATGTATCATCGTGGAAAAGTTGACTAGCTGCCCACTCGGGCTGCTGCGGCTGTCAGTTTGCGAAGACCCTTGCGCTCACGGCCTTCGTTGATGATCATGAGCATCTGCGCTTGCAGTCTGTCGCCGTACATGTTCTTCTCTTCGATGAAGTTCAGTCGGGCGTAGATTTGCTCGATCAGGTCGCGTTCACTGTCACCGAAGTAACGGAAGATACCGGTGTAAGCGTGCATCATCGTTTGCAGGCTCTCCACGACTTCGCCGATGGGGTTGGTCTGCGCCATGTGGTCGATGTCCTCGACAGTCTTGGCCAGAGTACCCACTTTACGGATCAGTTCAGGGAAGCAGCACTCGAACGCCCAGAACGTTTGTTGACGTGGGCGGTCACTGTACAGCTTGTTTGCCACGTTGAGCATGGACAGGCTGACGATCATGCCGTCGACGCACAGACGTTGGATGATGGCTTTCGCATCTTCGTCTTCGTGGAAGGCAGGGCGACCTGTCATGGCCCGGACTTCGTTGTCGTACAGGGTGAACAGCTTCGAAGTGTACTTGCAATGGTGCAGGACCAAATGCGTTAAACGGTGTGGCTTGGTCAGGTTGTAAATGTCGCCATGAAACAGGCGATCATGCAGCTCTTGACGAAACTGCACCTCATCCCACAAACCACCGATGTCGTTATTCACGCTATGCTCCTTTTCGTATTACCCAATCATGTGTACCTTCGTCTTATCGAGGCAAGTCACCATGATGGACCTTATCACAATTGCCCTTGACAGGGTAGGTTTCGAAATCCCGCAGGAGGTGCTCCGCTATACCTTCTCACCCACCCGCTACGACCCGTCCAAGAATGGACTGATCCGTGACTACAGTACCGGTATCAGCAATGACACCGTGATCCGTCGTCAAGTGATCGATGCCCGCGTAATGGTGGACATCAACCTGTGTTCTGGCGTGGAGATCTTCATCCCCCTGAACAACGTCCCGAACGAGATGGTCGATCGCTGGACGTACGTTTACACCATCCCCAAGGAATTGACCCAAGGCCGCTCGATCACTGTCCCTTACGGACTGAGCTACGGCCAAGGCAACAACATGGGCGGTGTCGGCACATTCTCCGAAGACCGGTCAATGGTGCTCGAGGCTGCTGCTGGCCTGATGCAGTCTAACGCTGCTTGGACTCAAGTCCAGACTGCGTACTGCCAGTTGGTCGCAGACAACGTCGTCGAGATCACCAACATGAACCGCGTGCCGGGGATTGCTTACTTGCGCTGCTTGGTCAGCCATGAGCCAAACCTCGCCAACATCCCGCCGCACTACTACGACAAGTTCACCGAACTGGTGATCCTTGCTGTGAAGGCGTACATCTACACCCGGACTATCATCCCACTTGACGAAGGTGCGATCCGAGGTGGTGCGTCGCTGGGCAGGATTCGCGAGATCGTTGACTCCTTCGCTGATGCCAACCAGATGTACAAGGAGTACCTGCGTGACAACTGGCGGAAGTCGGGCGTCATGGCAAACCGTGCACAGCATCAGCGTCTACTCCGGTATACAGTAGGCAGCCGCCGTTAAGAAAGACAAGAAACAAAGAAAAAAAGAAGTGGAGGAGAGGAGCCCGTAGGCTCCTCTCTTTTGCCGTTACTCCTTCGGCGCAGGTTCAGACGGAGCTGGCTGCGTTGGAGGAGTGTTCTTTTCTTGATCCTTCACGCCGAGGTAGCAGCAGACTGCAACGCCGGTGATGAAGCCTAGGAGAAAGCGCATGGTTATTTCCTTCTTGCGGTTGGTGGATGCTTAGGCTGCTTCACGCAGTTCTACGCGGTCGATAAAGCCAGGGCACAACGGATTGCGCTTCTGGCCTTCGTTGTAGTCTTCAACGCCAGTCATGACGTCGCCGAACGGTTTGATCAACCCGCCTACCGACCAAGTCGACAGGTGAGGACGACCTTCGTCATCCAGGTAGATCGAGTTGACGCTGAAGTGGGAGACGCGACCGTAGAGGGCCACGACTTCTTCTTTGCCGCCTGCCTTGTGGACACCCACAGCGCAGATGGTTTCGAGGCCACGCTTTGGATCGTGGTTGTCGATGATTTTGAAACCGGCTGCTTTAACGGCTTCGATGATTTGTGCTGGGGTGGCTTTAGTAGTCATGGTGTAGCTCCTGAAAGGTTATTTGGCAGAGGGATTATTCTCTCTACTCAACACTACAATGTATTGTTGAAAAATATTCGAATCAGATTTCGACACGGCATAAAGGGAGAGCCTGAGCTCTCCCCTGTGTCAGATGTTGTAATCCTCAGCCGCTTGCAGTGCTTCTTTGACCGACAGACCAGGTTGGTTTGGCGATGAAAGCGCTACCATCCGAACGGCGTAATACATCCCGCCCATCAAGTCGCGTAACTGCTCACAGATCAAACTGCTCTCGTGCCATTCGGATTCAGCCGACAGCACTAACTCATGCGCCTGCGCCACAATCTCACCGAACACCTTCTCTGCAACTAACCGACGATCTTTGTCAGTCACGAACGTTGGATGGGATGGATTAGCGAGGATCTCATTGAAGAGGGCCTCACTGGTAATCCCGATAATCTTTCTGACCGTGACTGGGTAAGCGGCTTCGGCGTTATCACCTTGACGACCGGCGATGAACGAGACCGCCACCCCGAGCCAGCAGATGTTATCATGGTGCCAATTGGGGTCTTTGGCTACCGGTTCCAAGATAGTGCAGAGGGTGACGATGTGATGGTTCAGCGGAGTGGCGAGGATCATTGGGTTACCTGTTAACGACGGGATGGCATCGTACCGAGCTTATGCCCAGCACTCATGGCGAGGTGGATGACGAACAATAGTTGGAAGAAGTAGATCGCCAAGACACAACCGACCTTGGTGGACACTGCTGCAAGGAAGAACAGGATGCAGAGCATGCCTACAAGCTCGTGTAAGCGGTCTCTGGCAGCGATCTGCAACGCTACGCAATAACCGATACCGTTTTCCACGAGGATGCCCTTGAGCGTCCTGTGGTGCGTGTAGTACGACAGGTAGGGGTAGAGCATCAACAGGACAATGCCTGCGACGAATGCCCACTCAGCGATATTCGTGATCAGATGTATCATCGTCTGCGTCCTTAATCATGCCCATGTATTCAGCCAGTTCTTTCATCTTGCCTTCAACACTGACTTTCACGTTGCCGTCTTCTACGACGAGGACCGGAATCCCCTCGGAAGCGTCTTCTGGTTTGCCCTTGTAGTAAAACAGGACCTGTGGTTCTTGACCGTGGGGTACAGGGTCTTCAGTAACGATGCCGTTGTTGGCCGCTTCACCGGAGTACGAGACTCCTGAAGGGATGGTCTGGACTGCGTAGCCCATGTTGACCAACTTGCCTGCCGTGTCTTGGACGTTCTCGTCCCAGTCTTGGACCATCATGCCAATGACTGGAGCTTTAGGTTCCCCGACAGGCGACAGGGTTTCTTCGAGTGATGCAAAGATGTTCATGGGGTCACCACTTGAATGCAGCAGGAGGGTTCAACGAGAGCATGTCCGCAGACAGGCCTTTGAGTTTGGCGTACTCGCCGTAACCGATCTTGTTGATGGTGTACGGCTTGATGTCTTCCCATTGACCATGGACTTCAGGAGACGGGCCATCAATCATCCAGTAGCCTTTGTCCAGCTTCTGGTCACCTCCGAACAACACCCCGCCTTCACGCTGGACGTCAATCAAGAGCTTGACCATGTACTGAGGATCTTTCCCCGTCTGAGGCAGCATCTTCAGTTCTGCGTAGAACATCTTGGCAACGATGTTACCCTTGTACTCCCGCGTCTGGGGAGAATAGGTCACCAGCCAATGCTCATTGCTCTGCTCTACGTCGAACAGTTGCTTCTTGTTCGGCTTGATGGCGTACTCGTACGGGATGTCGTAGAGGTACCACCCGTTTTTGTGCCGCTTACCGTCGTAGTTCGGCCAGGTGATGTCACCCCATGCTGCCACGTACCCAATGAAGCACCCCATGATACTGGGAGCCACAGAGACACGAGGGACGGAGATGTTCTCTTTCTGTGCAGCACGTCGAGTCACGTAGGGAGTGAACTTCTTGATCTCCCCATCGAGACTCATGTGGAACATCGGACCAGCATCCTCCGCTGATACGAACTCCACACCCTTACGGATATTGGTGGGCTGTAGATCCAGCCACTGTTTGATAGCCTCTGCGCTCATCGTGCGTCCTACCATTTAAAACTAGCGGATTGAGCACGCACAATGGCTTGACGTGCATCTGACCCGATAGTGAGCTTGTTGAGTTCCGTGTACTGCGCTTTCCCTGACTTCGGGTAGACCATCACATGGGGTACATTAGTCGCATACCGTTGGCGACCTTCTTCGAAATCAGGGCGTTTGGAGGCATCGATGTAAGCTTGCTTGGTACCGCCGAGGTTCAGAGCGATTTGCTCTTTGAGTCCCGGGAGACTACGTCCGACTTCACCCCATTGCTTTTCAAGGATGTCCAGTTCCTTCAGGTACTTCGCCAAGAGCACCGGATCATCGTCTACCCAGTTATGCTCCTCAACGAACTTGTCCATGAAGGCTGTCTTTCGCCGACTCTCAGTAACCGCATACCCAACGTCTGCCTCAAACTGATCGACATCAATCACGTACTCAAACAAGGTACTCCCCTTGTACCATGTGTGATGATCGTTCTTAAAGATGTCAGCAACAGTCTTGGACGGGATGGGGTCAAAGAAGAAAGAGAGGTGGTCAACGTAGGCCCCAATGAATCCATAGCGGTCACGTTGCTTCTCAGCTTTACGGATCTCCTCTGCACTGGCCCCCGATAGACGTTTGGTCAGTAACTCAGGAAATCGCGTCTTAGAGTAATGGTAGAGTTTCATGACCAGACCTTCAGACATAAACGCTGACCCTAGGTCAGCTGAGGTGTTTTTAAGTTTTTTGCTATGAAATCAGACATATAAAGTGAGTACGTTTTCCGGGTACTCAGTATAGGTGAGGCTTCGCCTCACTAGAACGGCTCATTGCGTCGTCTATCCTCCGGTCAGTAACCTTCCCTCCAGACAGCCACCACAACGGCAGACCATTCCCTTCCTATCCCAACCCCCAGACTAATTCCTCACTTCGTTCGTCATTAGTCTTGCCCCCTTCCCTTTCCTTCCCAAGAAGTTGACAAGCCTTGCATACTATACATAGCCCTGTTTTAGAAAAGAAAAGGAGCAGGGGATAGTCCCTGCTCCTATGTCCGTCAATGGAGCGATGCGCGCTCCATGACAACGGTAGTCATCAACTTCCGCATCTCAGCATCGTCCCATGTATCGGTGACGCTACGGTAGATGCAGACGCCTGAATCCTTATCCGTTAACTGTACAGCGATTGCACCTTCACTGGCATACTGCGAGTACTTGATCCCCACGTCATCGAGCTTGTCGAAGATGTCTTGACGCACAGACGACATCATCACGACAGTCTCCATCATGCTGAGACGGTTCATGCCCTTGCAAGGAATACCCACGACCAGTGTAGCCACAGCATCCACCAGCTTACCAATCTGTCTCCGTATCTCTTGTTTCTCAACAGGGCTCATGGTCTCACCTTTCCCGGACAGCTGGAAAGCAACCAAGGCTTTGAACTCGCGGACCAGTTGGTCGAACGTTTGTTCCATTTGGGATTCCTGCAAAAAAAGATTCTCACCACACCGACCGCTTAAAGCGAAGGGGTATGCGCACGGCCGGTTGGGGGACGTGATGAGAATCAATGGGGTGAATGGTTAAACCGCAAAGCTGACAAAGTACGACGTGGTCATCTCGACCTTGTCAACTGGGGTGTCACGCGGTTCCTTGAAGATGTCGAGGTTGGTGACACCATTGAGGTGGTTGATCAGACGCTTGTTGCCGAGGTCCACCAGCTTGGTGTACTCCTTGATGGCCCCACGCATTTGAGGTTCGTTCAACCCGATGCTCACCAGACCCTTGAACTTGTCGAAGGTCACGGTGGCGCCAGTCGCTTCGATGATGTCGAACTTCTGGTTCAGGGTGCCTTCTTGCAGAGCAGTGCGCAACTCGTCACGGATCAGCGCGAAGGCTGGGTGACTGGTCACGATGTCCTGGAACTCAGCTTGCAGCTTGCACCAACGAGTGGCTTCTACCAGCGAGAAGATCCGGCTGGTGAGGTTACCTTCGGCGGGTTTGTGATCGCTGATGCCGACGTTGTTTCGAGACACAACGCGGACAGTGCCCACAGTACCGGTGAAGTTACCATCTTCCTTGCTCATCAGTTCCTCCAGAGCAGCTTCGTCAATGTGTACTGGATGTGCATCCGCTTCATGGTCCATCAGGTTCTTGAAGATTGGATGACGGGTCAATGCGTTCATTGGGTGACTCCTAATGGGGTAAGTCAATTGGTTAGTGTTCCTAGCTCACCATTTTAATGTATCCTTGAAAAATATTCGAATCGACCCCTGTGGACGGCGTATCGCTATGAATCTTCGACTACTCGTCCCAACAGGATACCAGTTATGTCAACCCCTGCTCCTAATGTGAAGTCGTTGTTCGAGGAGGCTACTAAGCACTTGACCATCGACCGCAAGTTCCTCCACAAGCTACAGGCCTACCGGCAGACCTTTGCCAACAAGAACGATGACCACGTGGCATTCTTCGGTGGTCACTTGATGGGCGTACAAGATGTGCGCTTTACCAAGGCCGATCGTCTTGAATGGCTGAGCGGTATCTTGGACATCGACGACGTCACGTTGCAGGAAGACCTGCTGACCCTGAGTACGCTCGTGCCCGATCCCAACAAGGTGCGCTTCGTTTCCACGGACGTGATGAACCTGTCCTGCTTGTGGCTGGTCCACGCCATCTTCACCTCCACCTCCTTGAACGATAAGGAGAAGCACCAGGGCATGATCGACGCCTTGCTCGTGCTGGAGTACAAGTTCATCACCTCGATCTTGGCCTACTGGTTCCCGAACCGGGCTGACGAGGCGGTAGCCACAGCGACCTACGCTAAGCTACCGAAGAAGTTCAAGCTCAAGGAATTGGGCTCATGGGGTGCGTTGCTGGTCTACCGGGCTGAAGCCACTGTGGACAACCAATCCCCACACTTCAAGAACAAGACGTTCCAGAAGTTCGACGACGACTTTGACATCATCTACATGGTCAACGATATTCAGGGCCGGATCAAAGGCTACCTGAAGAACATCCGTGACGTGTTCGAGATTGTCCGTAAAGACCCGACCGCCCTCATCCGCACCAACAGCAACACCACGGTGAACATGGACGGGGAAGTGGTGGTCAAGAACACCAAGAACGTCTACTCGATCTACCGTCGTTACATTGACGAAGTGATGACCGACCGTAACAGTTTCATCATCCCGGAACTGACCGAGATCGTGGCAGGCTGCATGCCCAAGTTGCCATTGCACAACATGATGCAGTGCCTCGAATACATGACCCGCCATTCGTCCAAGTTGAAAGGCGATCCACAGGTGGCCAAGTTGGTTGACCTGACGCTGGAGCACTTGTTCGACTACATCGCGACCAACCGCAATACCATCAACGTTCGGGACATTCCTGGACTGCTCACCAAACTGTGCAATCTGTACAAAGCCTCCCGGGCTAACAATGACCTGTTACTGGGCATGCGGGAAGTCGGTGAGAAGGTGGTGCGTAAGGCCGTGAAGACCAAGAACGACAACTTGGTGTCATCGATCCGTACTGGCGCTATCCTGTACTTGGTGGCTCGCACTATCACCATGAACTACTACCGGAAAAGCTAAGACAGCATACAGGGCGGGGTGATCCCCGCCCTGTATGCCGCATCACCGAATCACGTAGTTTTGGCTAGGCATCCGGAATTGCTTGCGCTGACCAATGTTGAGGTTGAGCGGACGATCCACATCCAACGACCGCCCCGGGCCGAAGCTCCGGTTAGCGATGTTGAGTTTCTCACGACTCGATTCCCTGATCTGGTCAAGGGACATCGTGCCTTCCATTTCAAACTCGTCACTGATCTGCAACAGCAACAGTTCCAACCGGTGTTGCAGTTTCATCCGCTCGAACGTGTTGCGTTCTTGACCGATTTGCTCACCGAGTCGGGTGATCTCATCGCGGACGTTCTGCTGCTGGTCGTAACGGCGTTGTTCTTCCCACGAGAGCTTGTGTTCGGCTTCGTAGATACGACGCTTCACTTCACTCAGGGTAATGCCGTAGTGTTCAAGGTTACGGCCATAGGTCAGGAACCAGTGACAGAGCAACCAGCTGATAACGTGGTCATCGTGGCCCGAAGCATCGTGGTCGATACGACCGTTCCGCTCTACAAGGCGAGACAACTCACTCTGGAGTTTAGCGTCGCGTACCACCGCACCGGTCTTCTTGGCTGCTTCTTGCAGCACAGGACCGTAGATGATCTCGCGCAACTGGGAGTTGGTGGGGAAGCCGAAGTACTTCCGGTAGGACCGGTAGTTGTCTCGGTCACCGATGTATTCATGGTAACGCTTGCGGTCTTCAGGCGACGAATCCTTGGCATCCACGAGTGTCGAGTAGATACGTTTGGCAGGGTCGACCTTGGAAGTCGGCAAGGTAAGCAGCAGGGTGTCCAAGATACCGATCCAGGTGGATTTGGATTCAGGTACCATGGTGAGTTTAGGGAACCGAACGAGGATCTTACCCACCCACATGGCAAAGGCCGTGAGGTTAGAGTCGTTGACCGTCCATGCACCTACCACTTCGAGTGTACTGTTGTCGACAATGACGCCAGTGATGTTGTCTCGACCCACGGCGTTGGAGGTATCCATGCCCATGGTGAGTTCGCGATTGAGAATGCCTTGCTGCACTTCCCATTCCGGGATGTACCACCGGATGGAATAGTTCTCCTGCTTGTCGATCTCCAAGTACATCGGTTTGGTCACCGACGCATGGATCTTACGCAGGGTGTCTTTGGACAACGGGTTACGGGCGTTACCCGAGGTCCATTCGTTGAGGTAATCTCGACGAACGTTGTCACCGGTCTGACGGGATTCAGCGATCTTCTGCCGCAGCCAAGCATCGGTCTTACCGAGTTGTTTGTGGTTGAAGGTACCGTTGATGAGGATCGCGTCTTTGTTCCGGCACTGTTTACGCACCACATCGTACAGATGTTCGGTATCGTTACAGTCGTAGAAGTGATCGTTCCACTCTGCCCCGCCTGTCATCAGGTCGTAAGCGTAAGCGCCTTCGTCCGTATCCAGTTCGCCAGCAGTTGTGGTGAAGATGTTACCGTACGGCAAGCCGTTGCGCGCTGCTTCTTCACGTGCCGCACCACCACCCGCCAGCATAACACCGAGGGAGATGTGCACGTTCTTCAGGAACGCGATTTCGTCCGTGTGGGAGTGTGGGGTGGTCAGACCACGACCCAGGTTACGTGCCGCTTCCTCGTCCTTCTGAGGAATGTACACCACCATGCGGTTGCCCTGAGACATGTTGGTGAATTCTTTCTGGTTGTCCGTGTCCTTCTTGACAATGTTGACCAGATACTTCGGCAGCAAGCCCCGCAGCTTCTTGAGACGGGCGATGTGTTCTTTAAACAAGTCACCCTTGGTGAACAAGTTGGAACGGGAGTTCCGTGCCCCGAACATCTGGTACCATACCGAGATGCCGTCGGAGTTCAACGACTTACCGGTCTGACGAATCTGCACCAAGAAGTAGTCGATGTGGTTCAGGAAGCTCCACCACAGTGAGATGTTACCTCGGTTAGCCTGTAGGACAACCGGCGTATCACCAGCGGCAGGTGGCACGCGCATGACTTCACGGATGAAGTACCACGGGTTGAACGTGCACTCAATTTTGATCTTGAGTTTCATCTCATCCGACAAGAACGGATCGTACGGATCGACGCCTTGCAGGTCTGGCTGCATGAGAGCCAGCATGAACAAGTGGTTCTGCACCCCCATGTGTTTCAGCAGCGCTGAGAACTCGAGAAACGAGGTGTTTGTAGTTTGGGTATCCCAGATTGCCGTAGGGTATCGGTCCCAGTCTTGTTTAAAGAGGATCGTTTCCATGACTGTTCCTTGACAGGACAACATACGGAACACAGGACTGCCGAGGATAACCCCGGCAGCCCCATGCACCAATCAGTTGCTTTGCTCGACGGCCAAGCCAGTGACGCCCAATTGAAGCTGGGCGTTAGAGGTTTCCCGAATCCATCGGATGTAGATGGCTTCACCGACTTTGACGTCGTTGAGGATCGGGAATTCCTGATTCCACTGAGTCACAGCGAATGGATACTCACGCGTCTTCGTGTGGATAACGAAGTGCGTAGGTTCCAGCGCTTCAACTTCACTGGTGTCATCGAACAGGTGGTTGAGTGGGTAGTAGACCTTGTTGAACCAACCGTCCAGATCCGTAGCCCCCGCTTTCAGATCCAAGTACGACAGGTTGACGTTGACGAAGCGGTTCTTGGCAACAACGCCTGCACCGAAGAACTTCTCTTGCGACGGATCGCACTTGACCTGCCACTTGTCGCCTTTCTCCGAACCGGGCTTCATCAAAGAGAACTCGGCGGATTGGACGAACTTGTGCTCAGGGAAGATCGGGTCGACGTTGCTCAGCAACACGCCGAACTTCAGGCGCTGACGGGACACGTAGTCCCTGCCGTCAAAGGCCACTTCGTTGTCTGGGGTCTCCACCACCGAACGCGGTACACGGTAGTACTGATCGCGGTCGATATTGAAGAGCCAGAAATCGAGGTCATAACGCGACGCTGGATCGTTCCAGGTCGGGAATGCGTACAGACGCACACTATAAGCGTTGTCTGCCGCTACGGCCTTGATGGTGAATGGCTCGGTGATGAACCCGTTTTCCGTGATTCCGTGCTCCAGAGAGAACTCGTCATCGGACAACTTGTACGACAGGGTCAGCTTGTGAGCGTAGGTCTGGATGGTAGGCGAGTACCAGCGCAGCCCGTGCAACGACATCTTGCCGGTGCCGTCCAACACCACCGGGATCTCCATCTCTTCGCCAGTGTTGTAGCGCACCACACCCGTCATGACCACAGTACGCAGGTCGACGTTGATAGGCACCACGAGTTGGCTTGGATCGGATTCCGACAGGTAAGGGCTACGCAGGCCCACAGAGCGGATCTGCTTACGGCCAGCCGCCGTACGACGCACCAGGGTGGTGTTCTCCACCAGCATGGTCGAATGGCTCAAGGCATTACCGACAGCGTTGTACAGCACCACCGTGACCACTTCGCCGTTGTTCAGCTTGCGGTTGGTGTTACCTGCTTTCGGTGCCCAGATGGCCCAGTTGTTGATGTCATCGTGACCCACGTGCTCAAGGCCGATGTTCTCGTTCTCGTACTCGCCCGAAGGAGAATAAGAAGCCGAGATCAAGATGCCGTTGTCGGTCAAGTCCGTGCCGAGGAAGACCTTGTAGTGGTCCGCATCAGAACGATACAGGTGGAGACGACCGTCGATCTGCATCGAGTACGGCATTTGACGGGTATCAACGTACACGCGCCAGGTCTCGCTTTGAGAACCGGTGCCAACACCGAGCAGTTGGTCGACGACCACGTTGTTCTCGGTCACCATTGGCAGCTTCCACGGAATGAACGTGCACTTGCCGGTGGTGATGTCGATGGTGGTCACCAGATACCAACCTGAGGTCAGGTCGATGATCAGGTCATCCACGTTCGGGCAGTACAGACCAGTGCCTGGCTTACCCGTGAAGATCTGCCGCATGAACCAGATTCGTGGCTCACGTTCCAGATCGACAATACCTACCAGAGGAATGTCTTCAACAGTACTCATGTATTCATCACGGGGACCGAGTCCCCGTGCTCCTGAGATTAATCGATGGGCAGGTGGTCAATGACGATGGCGTTGGTGATGTCGATTTTGTCGTCAAGCATCACACGGATCGCACGAGCCAAGAAGTTGTACTGGTAGATCGGGAGACGGAAGACCTCGTTACGCTCATGGGCACTGATGCTCACGTAACGTTCATCAAAGTCCTTCGTGGTCGGCTCGTACTTGAGCAACCAGTCGTACCCTTCACACCACTTGCGCACATCCACGTCACTGTAGTACTCGGTCAGAGGGATCTGATCGAAGTAACCGCTGATCAAGTCATGCATCAGCTTGCCCACGAAGGGACTGTACAGCGTGTGGCGGTACGGGATCAGATTGACCTCTTGTGGAGGCACCTCACCCACCCTCACGGTCATGTAGTCTTCGATCTGCTTGTCCGTGGCTTCCGCCACTTCACGCATGTCGTACGCGTCCTGATACGTCAGACCCCGCAGCGGAATCAAGGGTTCAGTAACCTGATATGGCGCGCCATTACGCACGTTTTTCAGAATCACTTCTGGGCGGTCTTCTGCCCAACTCAATTCTTCCCGGCTCCAGATCCGACCATCAGCAATGACACGGACCACTTTGTCATCACGCAGGTTCCAGCGGTTGTTACGGGACAGTAGGCCGTTCTCCACGAACCCGTACTCCGACTCCTTCACCCGTTTCATGTCCGGGGTACAGAAGCCAGTGTGACGAATCGTGATGATGTTCTTCGTGCCCACTTGATTGCGGTACTGCTTGTTGACGATCATGATCTCTTTGTCGACCATGAACCAATCGAGTTTCTCGATCAGCGGACAGCCGTTCAACCAGATCTCCAGCAGGCCCGCAGGGATCTCCACCAAGCCTTCGTAAAGAACGCCGTCAATGCGGATTTCCTTCACGTTCAGGCTGAAGCGCAGCAATCCGTCAGCGTAGTCCAACTCGAGGTTGTACGTCAGGAAGGTGTCATCGAACTTCACCGCGGTGTAAAACATCTGCGGGTTAACCTTCCACACCACTTCCCCTTCAATGAGGTCGTAATGTGTGGTCTTGTCAGTGACGTCAATCCATTCGCTGTTGGGCAGGCCGTTTTCAATCGGACACACGTAGCAGCGATACGTCAGGCCTGCTTTGATCTTGGCATTCTTGCCGTAGACCGTAGACAGGACTTCACCACCACGACCCACGATGCCTTCGATGTAACGCGCTGCTGCCGAACGAGGCACGTAGTTCTGCACGTTCTGGTTGAGGTACCAGCCCAACAGTCGACCATCTCCATCGTACTCGTACACCGTGCTTTCACCACGCAGACCGAACGGCAACTCCGTCCATGCCTTGGGTGTCGAGATCTTCTGCGGTGTGTCCGCCACGATCCGGGTGATGGTGTTGTAGCCGTAAGCGGCTTCCACCATTTCACGAGTGATGGTGGCCGAAGGCGCACGCATCAGGGCGGTGTACTGGGATTTCTCCAGTTCCTCAATCCGCCACACATCTACCACAGCCTCGGTACCCATGATCGCCGCTTGCCAATCCGCACCTTCAAGCTTGTACAGCTCTCTGATGTGATGGGCCTCGCTCATCAGGGTCCGGTCAATTCCCGAGCGACGAATGAACATCTGCACGGTGAGTTGACTGTTGACTGCCCAGTTAGGGTTCTGGTTGAGGAAGCGGTCCACTTGAGCCGTCGGGATCGAGTAGTCACGGTGAGTGACCATGCGCACCGAGTCTTCGACGTTCTTGTGGTAGTAGACGCCCTTGTGCACGTACGGGGTCTTCTTGTACATCAAGAAGATGTCTTGGTCGTCCCGGTACCAGATCAAGTCGTCCTCATTCACCGCAGGGTGTAAAAGGTACTTCTGTTTCTGGTCCAGTTCTGACAGGAAGACAGGGAGGTCCTTGACGTCCCATTCCTCCACCCGTACCACGGAGCTGTCCCGCACGATCTCAACCATGTCACCAGTAGCCACAGTGCTCACGTTGAGTTCGTTCACCCGCCATCCATTGACAAACGCAAAGCTGTAGCCGGACTTCAGACGCAGGTCACGCAGCTTGAACGTCAGGGCGTTGATCGCTGAACTGGTCAGTGGCTTGGCGTAGTGGTATTCAATGCCCTCGCTCGGATCGTTCATGTCGTCCCGATCGAAGAAGGCATTGCTGTAGAACCGAACGTAGACGTTCTCTTGACCGAAATCACCGATGGTGAGCAGGTTCTCGATGGCGATCACGAGGTTGCCGTCGTTCGTATAAAGGAAGTACGCCAAGCGCCGAGGGATCATCAGACCCTTCTCGGTGTAGATGTCGATCAGCAAGACGGAGTCAACCATCTGGCTGCTGACGGCTGTCCAAGTATTCCGCTTCAGGTCAAGGTCCAGATTGCTCAGGGCGATGTTACCGAATTGGAACACATGGTAGCGTTCTTTGGCGGTTGGGAGGTTGAAGCGCGTCCATAGCACCTCAACACTTCCCCGAGCCCCGACTTTAGGGCTGATGCGTGCAGGACGCAGGATGTGCTGCCGGTCCTGCTCCGGCGCACACCACACGTTCTTGTACGCATGGTTGATCAGAAAATCATCGGAGGTCATGACACTCGCCCTTTTGAGTAATCAGTCATTACCTGCGATGACTTCATCCAGGTACTTGCTGAAGGTGGTCTTCATTGGCGTTTCGCCAGTCGGGCTTACCTCGAACAGGTTGCCCTTGGAGTCGGCTGCAATGAATACCGAATCCACGCCCACGCTTTCGATCACGTACAGGCCATTGGTCTTGAAGTACTTGGCGATTTCCTTGGTGCCAGCGACCACATCGAGGTGACCGGCTTTAGGCCCGAGACCGTAGATCTCGTGACTGCCAACGCTCAGCACGCCGAACTTCTTCAGGAAGGCGACGTAGTCAGGAGCGAACTTCACACTCAGCTCTTTCTGAGCCTTGTCGATGTCTGCTTGAATAGCAGGGGCGCCGGCTTCGAACGATTCCATCGAGACGGACATCTGACGGACTTTGCCAGCCAGGATTTCCATCGACTTGACGAAACCAGCCATGCCTGCTTCGTTCACAGCCAGACGCTGCACGAGACCACCGAGGTGGTTCTTACGCCACACCTTGGTGTTGGCCGCAGCTTCTACCAGTGCCAAGAAGGCCGGTGGGTATTCCAGCGCTACGCCGCAGATCTCTTGCGCACCCCAACCGAACCACGAGCGCCCCAGGGACATGGTAATGAAGCCCACGTTGACCTGAACGATGCGGGTGTTGGAAGCGAATTGCTTGCGCAGTTCAGCCACGTAGTTTTCCAGCAGCGGCATGTATTCGACGGCTTCGACGATACCTTGGATCAACTGGATCGGTGCCCGAGTCCATCGCTGGATCAGTTTCATCGAGGTCTCTTTGCCACGAGTCGACAGTGCTTCGTCTGCACCATAAAACTGATGGATGTAAAAAAGTCCCGTAATGATCTGAATCTCGCGCGAGGCTACTTCGTCTACGCCGAGCTTGCCTGTGATGAGCCCAGCGATCCACGCGATGAAAGTTTGGGGAGCCAAATCGCCCACCCGCAGGAAGTCATCACGCACAGAAAGGTCTTTAACCCACAACGCGGTCAGCTCTCCCAGACGGACTGTGAAGTCTGCTTGGGTTTGGTTGGCGACAATGAAGCCTGTAGCCGAGCGCTGTTCTTTGCGCATGAACGAACGACCGTCCATGAACACGACGCCGTTTTCGTTGAGCTTACGGCTGCCGTATTCTTCGGATGTGATCGGCAGAATGAAGGTGTCAATCTTCTCAGCTGCCGGTGTAACCAGAACAACAGCGGGACCGTCAGCGACCAACCCACCCATGGCTTTTGCCACGGCGAGTTCGCTGATAATTTCGCCAGTTCTGTGTTGGCGAAGCACGGTGGAGTTCCAGGGGCTGGTGATCATCTTCGACCTCTTCTGTCGCAACCAGTAAAAAATAACAAAATAGTATGTGGTGATGGTATCGAATACATCGAGTACCGAATCCTACGGTTTTTAAATGTAGGCAAGGGCCATACCATTCGTAACTTCACGCGCGAAGTTGAAATTCTTTCCCATGGGAGACATGAACATGTCGTCTGTTTCGATGGCTTCGTCTTTGCCGAGAACGGAAGTTCTTGGTTTTAAAGATGTGAGCGGTCAGGGTCAACCGCTGGAGATCGTCGATCTGCCGATCTTTCTGCCGTGGACCCCGCTGTTCACATCTTGGGGTCCCTCTGACACCGCTATGCTGGTGAGCGGAGCTGGCTTCAGCACCATCTACGGTGCCGATAACTTCTACGCTGGTTCGGCATTCCTGAGCCACCAAGGCGCCATGTTGCAGAAGGTCATGCAGACCGGTGCAATGGCTCTGGTTCGTCGTCTGAAGGCAATCGGTGCTGCAACTGCCAACCTGCGTATCTGGGTTGACATGGTCGACGACAAAGTCGCCCAGTACGAGCGTAATCCAGACGGTACCTTCAAACGTACCAACGGTGCGCTGGTTGAAACCGGTGAAACCGTAGAAGGCGTACGTCTGCGCTTCGTAGTCGAGAAGATCGACGGCGTAGACGGCGTGAAGAAAGCGTCGCCGACTACCGGCACCATGACCAACTGGGATGGCAAGCCATCGACCATGTATCCGCTGATGGACGTGGAAGCCCGTTTCGACGGTGCCAAAGGTTCCAACTTCGGTCTGCGTCTGGTTGCCCCGACTACCGCTTCGTCCACTCCGGCTAACGCCGAGCTGATCGAAAGCCAAGGCGCGTACGTGTACCGCCTGTCGATCCTGGAACGCGCCAGTGTGAACAGCACCGGCCAAGTCCGCATGAACCTGGACGGTAACCCGTTCGTCGAGTTCTCCCTGAAGCAAGGTGTGGTCGATCCGAAGTCCAACCTGAACTACAGCTACGACAAGCGCGTGCTGAAGGCCTTCGAGAACAACGACCCTGAAGTGTTCTCCGGTTATGGTCCGCTGAAGACGTTCCACGTCTACAACGCTCACCTGAAAACCGTACTGGACGCGATCTACGCCGTCGAGAAAGACTTCGGTCTGATCGAAAGCGAAGTCACCCCAGAGCACTCGATCAACCTGTTCGGCGGTACCAACGTCAACGGCGTGCCTTACTACGCTGTGAAGATCGAAGGTCCATCGGCCGGCGGCGTGCTGTTCGGCGAAACCGCTACTCACTGGCTGCAAGGCGGTGAAGACGGTGAAGTGACTCCTGAGTCTTACGACGAAGCAGTCCAAGGTGAACTGAACGTGTTCGGTGAAGGCGATGTGCCTTACGCTGACCGTGCCAGCTTCCCGATGTCCAGCTTCATCGACACCGGTTACACCCTGCCGACCAAGCGTCTGATGTCGAACGTCATGGCTGTGCGTCCAGACGCATGGGTACTGGCTTCCACTCAGGACGTCCTGGAGCCGTTGAACACTCCGGAAGAAGATTCCAGCATCGGCGCTACCCTGCGTAACGCTCTGAGCTTGGTTCCTGAATCCGAGTTCTACAACACCGGCGCTTGCCGTGCTATCGTAATGAAGCACGCTGGTACCTACCTCGATTCCGAGTACGACGGCATCCTGCCGTTCACTGTGGACTTCGCGGTGAAGGTCGCTACCTACATGGGTGGCGCTCGCATGAAAGCGGGCTACGCGCCTGATGGCCAGGCTGGCCGCATTGTGACTCGCTTCGTCGACCACAACGCCAAGTTCCGCCCAGTCAAGCCACGCAACACCGACTGGCAAGCTGGTATCAGCTCGGCAGAGCCCTTCGACCACCGCGGTCAAGTGTTCTTCCCTGGTATCCAGACCGTCTACCACGACAACACGTCGGTCCTCAACTCGTTCTTCCCGATGGCGATCTGCTGCCACCTCAACCGTATCGGTGAGTTGGCCTGGCGCATGTTCACTGGTGACAGCCGCATGACTGCTGCTGAGTACGCCACGAACGTGGACCGCTTCATCGAAGAAGAGATCAAGGATCGCTACGACGGTCGTGCGGACATCACCCCGAGTTCCTACTACACCGCGGCTGACACCCAGCGCGGCTACAGCTGGCACACGGACATCGAAGGTCTTTTCGACGGCATGAAGACGGTTGAGGTTCTGACCGTTGTTGCTGGCCGTCGTCCTGGTACGGAGACTGAGTAATGACCGTCCGTCATCGCGACACCCTGCTCGGTAACGGCTTGGGCTACGGCGAGTTCAACAACTCGCCGATGGTCAACCTGGCGATTGGTGGGCAGAACGCCTACCAGTCTGACCTCCGTTACTTCCACGCCAACACCGACTACGTGCGCCGCAACCTGATCATCAAGGTTCTGCAAGCGCCACGTGGTTTCCAATACCTGGACAACCCGGACAGCTACTACAAAGCCCTCAAAGGCATTGTAGAGATGCACGCACAGACCTGGGACGGCTTCAACCGTACCCTGACTGTGAACAGCGTCGAAGCTCCGGTGTCGGGTGCTGGCGAAATGCAACAGACCCCAAGCAACGTGACGCGTCAGCGTTCCGACCCATCGATGACCATCCGTGAGAAATACGGCCGTCCAGTTCAGCGCTTCTTCGAGAGCTGGATTACCGAGCTGATCATGGACCCGGACTCGAAGGTGCCTGGGATTGCCACCCGTGTCAACAAGCCTACCGACTTGCTGCCGGACATCTACTCGATGAGCATCATTGCTTTCGAACCGGACCCGTCCTTCACCAAGGTTAACTCGGCTTGGCTGATGACCAACATGTACCCAACCACTGCCGGTGATTTCACTGGTCGCCGCGACAAGACGGCTGATGGTGAAGAGTTGGTGCTGTCGATCCCTTGGACCGGCATGCAGCAAGTGGGTGTCGCTGTCGACCGTTTCGCCCAGCAACTGCTGGATGCGATGCCGAAGACCGGTACCTCTCCAAACCTGAAGCCTTCGTTCGCGACAGGCGTGGAAGCAGACGTTGCCAAACACAACGTTGGTTTCACCGAGCAGGTAGCGGACTTCAACCGCACTTACATCAAGCTGTAAGGCTTGGTGCAAAGAAAAAAAGAAGAACATACAGGGCGGGCCAGATGGCCCGCCCTGTATGCCGTGTCGGCTTAGTGGAACAGCACGAATGGACGCAGACGACCCGGTTCTACGGGCAGCTGGCCTTTCTCGTTGGTCAGGTCTGGACGACCAGTAGCGGTACGGGCAGCGCGTTCACGACGAAGACTATCGGCCAGCACGAGCAGGAACTTGTGCTCGTATTGATCATAGTCAGCGATGAAGTACATCTCTTTCTTCGCATCGTCTTCAATGTAGACGAACTGGTTGATTTGCGGAATCCACTCACGCGTTGGGATCTTGCTTTGCGAGCGGGCAGGTTCTTCAGTCCGACGATGCAGACTCACTTCCATGTCGGCACGACGAGGCATGCGCGCATCATCACGCTCATTACCACGTCCATCAGAAGTACCACGGCGAGAACCGTAATCGCGCCCAGCGTCACGACCACTGAAGATGGAGGCAGACTTGTAGACGATGTCTTCGATGTAGAACACAGGGCCTTCACAGGCGGCTACCGGCATGCGGTGACGATCCAGGGTCAGATCGCCGTGGACGTCGAGTTGGTAGATGTCGCCACGACCTTCAGCCTTGTCACCCGACCGCACACGTTCGATGTGCAGACGACCTTCGAACGATTCAGGCATGGTGACCACCCGGACGACGTAACTGTTCATCCACTTGCGAGCCAGCGGTGAGGTTTCGCTCAGCAGGATCGCCTTGATGGCCGCTTCCAGACGCTCGGCACCCAGCAGGTCATAGATCTCCTGCTCTTCCAGTTTCGACGCCGGGATGAAGTTCGCTTCCGCTTCCTCGAAGCTGAACAACTTCGGCGCTACGCCCTTGTTGACGGCACGCTTGACGTTGGACATGACCACGCGAACATGATCGGTTTCAGTCACTGCCTGTTCAAACTCAGGACGCGAGTTCGGCAGGCGATGAGTGGCGAACATGTCCTTGCTGTCGAGGTCCAGGCGGTAGACCGTGGTCTGATCACCGTGGATGGCGACGATCGGATCTTTCTCGCCCAGTGGTCCGATGTTGACGAAGAACTCCAGCTCGAAGGTGTTGGGTTCACGCAGTTGCTCGATGTTGTGAGCGATGCATGCCAGCAGCTTCTTGGAGAAGTCTTCTTCTTTGCGGAAGTTACCCAGGCGTTGGAGATCGTCAGGACTGTCGAACGTCACGTCAGCCGACAGAGGACCGTCAACCCAATGAGTCACCACAGGACCGGTACCCAGTTCGAGCTGGATGATCTTTTCTTGCCCTTGAGAAACAGGATCGCCCAGACCCTTGGCTTGCTCCTCGATGCTGGTGCGAGACCAGTTCATCAACAGAGTGCTGCCGGTGATTGGGTCAACCACCACGATGGACTGCTTGTCCTCGCCGATGCCCAGTGGTACGAAACGGTCATCGCCCAGTTCCAGCTCGACGCTCATGGCGCCACGTTGGCCACGACGAACACGGAACAGCTCGAGAGGTTGGAATGGAACCACCTCGCCCTCGACGTTGATCCAGCCATCAACAGTTTGCAGCAGTTGGAAGATCGAGAAGATCTTGCCAGACTTGGTCATGCTTTCCTTACCGTGGGTAATCTTCACTTCAGCTTTAGGTTGCATTGTGTCACTCCTTGGTGGGATGGGTTACTCAGCACTATCATGTATCGCTACAGAAAGTTTCAATCGACTGGGCATAAAGGGAGGGCTAGGCCCTCCGTCTATTTACGCACGTCCATCTGGGGGTCAACGGAGTAGTCAAGGACCAGCCACCCTTTGGAGGAGGAGATCTTGAAGTGGTTGGTTTGCCACCCTCGCTTGACGTCCCGCTGATACGGTGTGGTGTACTCGACTGGCTTTCCTGGGAACTTATTGAGGTCCAGTTCGAACCCAGGATCGCGGATCAGGTCACGTAGGGCTTGGACGCTCTCTACGTGTGCCATAGAGCGGATATCGAGGTTCTGGTCAACCGAGTATGCCGGTACGGACGGATCGTCCTCTATGGCCCTTATAGCCGCTTCCAGCACAATGTGGTTAAAGCCGGTCTCAGTGCTGGCGTTGGGGTCGATGTAAGTCTCAATGACGTCCATCAACGCACCACATGGAAACGATCACGCCGTTTAGCGCGGTCTTCCTCTTCAGCTTGCTGCTTGGCCTCTTCCGCCACCTTCTCCAACTCCAGCTTGGAGCAGAGGTCAAAGACAGCCATGGCGTTGATCACGCTGCCGATGTCCATGAGGTCACTGAAGGGCGGGTGTGGGCATTCGCAAGGATGGTTCAGCATGCATGCACCGGACACCGTGTTGACGTCCAGGAGCAAGCCACCGACTTCCTCACCTTCCGCAGCATCAAAGCCAACGATGATGGTGAGGTTGTAACCGTCCGTAGCCGATGGATGGAACGACAGCTTGATCAGGTCGTTCTCAAAGTCCACCGTGTCACGGATGGTGTTGTTGCCCTGGTACGACGGGAAGTTACCGAACTGGTACGTCCAGGTTTCTTTCTTGTTGATCGCGGTCTCGATGCGCTCTTCCATGGTGCGGAGAATCCCGACCAACGCACCGGCCATAGGGGCCAGGTAATCCATAGACACCTCAGTTGACGTGATGACGGATGGTGGTGAACTTCTTGCGACGCCCAGAGGCCTTCTCGTGGCTTGGGGCGGGCTTTGGAGTCATCAGCGCCCGATGGGTCACGTCTTGCAGAGACGTGCGCTGGCGACGCTCGTGGCGTGGCGTATGGATGCGCTCGCTCAGGTAGAACCCAGCGCAGCAGCGGTTCAAGATAATCAGGTAGGCTTTCTGAGCCTTGTCGTCAATGACGTCGATCCCGAACTCGGCCCAGTTGGGTTCGCCACCGTTGATCACCTCAAGCAGTTGAGGCTTGAAGTTACGCACCAGGTTGTCGATGCGGTCTTGGAAATTCTGACGGATGCACTGGCCATAGAAGAAGCCGTTCTCTTTGTCGACTTTGCCCAGCCAGTTCAGGCCGGCTTTGGCTCGCTCACGGATGTCGGCCATGTTGTCGATGTCGTCGGTCATGATCAAGCGAAAGTAAACACCGTCGTTACGCAGACCTGTGCCGATCGCGTCCAGTTCATCTTTCAATTGTTGCAGCTTGCTCATGGTCACTCCTTGGTATAGATACAGAGAAAAAATCATCAACATAAACACCCAGTCGCCGCTAGACGACTGGGTGCAGGCCGGGGCGCGGTGTTACTTGTTGAACGCAGCGGCGAAGCTGTCGGACACGTGGGTCACGATACGCTTCAGGTCGCCACGCTTGGCAGCAGCGCCGGAATCCAGTTTGACGGAGACGTTGCCGTACTTCGGCTTTTCTTCGGACGAGCCAGGAGCGCGAACCATGATCTTGCGATCGACGGAAGCGCGGATGGTGTTGTTGCCGAAGTCCAGGGAGGAAGTAACGCGCTCGACGTCTTTGTTGGCTTCCATGCGCTTCAGGCCGGCATTACCCAGACCCAGCGCCAGACCGCCGGCGAAGACTGCTTCGGTTTGCTGAACCAGTTTCACGGTTTCCATGGCCAGCTCTTCGCTGCCCGAAGCCAGTGCCAGGTTGTCTTTGACGAAGGTCTCAGGGACTACAGCAGCGCCGTCGTCGTCAAAGGTGATTGCTGCTTCGTACGCTGCGCCCAGATCTTTGATGGACTGGCTAACTTTGTTGAGAGCATCGCTCATGGTGTAACTCCTGATGGTGTTGAGAAATTGATTCGACGTGTTGTCGCACAGTAAGCGCCGCCTACGTTTTTATTTACGCAAGTGGTTCATTGTACACCTTGATAATGTATTATCGAAGATCCATTGAATGGAATCAAAACAAACAAAGAAAAAGCCACTAGGGCCTTTTCTTTTTTCGCTTAGCCCTTGGCCGTCAACGAAGGACGGTCAGGGTGTTGGAACTCAGGGCGCAGCAGAGTGGCTTCGGCTGGAGCGGCAGGAGCCTCTTCAGCAGCCGCCACAGGCGTGATCCCTTCAACTGCTGCCACTGGGGCAGCTACGACAGGAGCGGCAGCCTTGGCAGCCTTGTGGGCTGCGTAGCGACGCTTGGCGTAGATGCTACCGCCACCAACCACCAGGACGCCACCACCGATAGCGGCAGCAGCGACTGGGTTCTCTTTAACAGCTTCAACAACAGTGCCAGCGAGTTCTTTCAGAGTGTCGAGGAAGGACATGGTGTATCTCCAGAATGAGGTGTTGCGAATAAGGGTTTTGGTTTTGTGTTGCGGTATTGCTTACAGCCCGGTGCGACGCTCAGCCGCCTCACGGGCGATGATGTCTTGACGGATCTTTTGGTTACGAGAGATCTGGTCGTCGATCTTCTTGTCACCTTTGTTACGGACGAGGAAAGCACCCATGCCGAGTACTGCCAAGCCACCGAGGATTTTGCCCATGTTTGTATCTCCTGTGATACGAGGTTAGAGGATGTAGCGATTAGCAGCGGGTAGCGCCACGCAGCTTGGACTGCTGGTGCTTGTCGTACTTGTGGCCGATGTAGCAGATAGCAGCCAGCACCGCCATGGCGCCGACTACTACTGCGATGTCGATCCAAGGGTTGAAACCGGTCATTGTGCAGCTCCTTTCTTACGGGCTTCTTCTTCACGCAGCTTAGCCATCAGAATGGCATTGTCTTCTTCAAGCTGCTTACGTTTGTTCGAGCAACCGCGCAGCCAGAAGCCAACAGCGATGCCCAGTCCTACGAGGAATACGTCTTTCATGATTACTTTCTCCGAATACGGTCAGCGATTGCATTGTTGCGATTGGCAATCGCTTCATTGCGTTTAGTGACGCTCGAGACGATCTCGATGACGGCGAACATTGCGATGCCGAGAGCAACGCAGCCAAGGTAGTCTTTGGTTTCCATAGTGCTCTCCAAGAGTAGGGTTAGACGGGAACCCATCTGCCAGTGCGGTTTACCACATCGGCAATGAACTCCCGTTGGAACTGGACGTCATCGTTCAAGCCGATGACTTGGATCTCGATCTTGGTCCCTTTGACCCAAGCCAAGATCTGGACGCATTCGAACTTCGCCTGATCTTCACGATAGGCTACGCCGAATGCATCTTCCAATTCCCTACGGACAAAGTAGAACTTGGAGTCCTTGTCACTGCCGAAGTTATCCTTGGCGTGCTTGAGGGCATCCAGCAGTTCAATGATGTCATGTTGCATGGTGTGTCCTCCTAAGGACTGGGGTAAGGTTAGCTTATTGCTTGGATCTCACCTGAATCATGTGTGGTTGAAATAAATTCGAATCGCATTTACATGCGGCATACAGGGCAGGCCTTAGGCCTGCCCTGTATGGTTCTATCAGCTGCGAGCGTTCTTACGTGCGTCTTTGGCGACGCGCTCAGCCGCGAGGTTGATCTCACGGATGACGTAGTACAGTACGGTCACGGCGCCGTTCAGGCACTGCCAGCCGAGACGGGAAGTCTCAACGATAGCGCGCTGTACGCCTTTAGCGTCAGCACTGCCTTGCACGTCTTTCTTCATGCGCACGGTCAGTTGCTTGTGCTCGGTCCACTTCTTCGGCGAGTTGGAACGCATTTGCTGGGTAGCAGTTGCAGCAGCCAGGAACTTGTCCAGAGCGCCGATCAACTCTTCCACCTTGACGACACGCTTACGACCACCTTGAACCACGGTCACGACGCTTGGGTCGAAGACGAAGTCCAGCAGGGCAGCTTTCGGCCAGCTCACGTTCAGCGAGCCACCAGTGCCCCAGTTGCCCATGCCTTGAGGAACGCTCTTGATGTCGAACTTCTTCACGTTCAGGCGACGGTTACCCATGGTGAAGGTTTCGTCGAAACGACGGTACACTTCGTTGATACCTGGGTTGATACCGTTGATCTGGCTGATGGCCTTGTCGGCTGCATCCTGATCTTTCCAGTCAACACGCATGGCGATGTCAGCAGCTTTCTTGCTGTCGTCAACCAGCTTGGTACCGAACTTGATCAGGTCGCCGATGATGCCGGCAGTGTCACCAGCAGCTTTCGGGATGTTGTCCGGCACGGAACCGTCAACACGGAAGGCGTAGATCAGCGAACGACCGAAGGCTGGAGTGATGGCCAGCTTGGCATTCTGGGACGCGTAGTTCTTCAGGACAGCGACGTTGTCCTTCAGGTCTGGGATTTCACGGTTCAGCAGACCGATCTTGTCCCACAGGTCGGTAATGGAATAGCTTTCCATGGCCACGTTGAGGTGACCTTCCAGGGAAGCATTGATGCCACGGATCTGAGTAGCCAGCTCTTTGGCACGGCCGCCGTTGTCAGCCGATTCCAGCGACGCGGTGTTGACGGTGATACCGTAACGACCCATGACAGCCGAAACCATCTGAGCAGCGTTGTCCAGGGCTTCTTGGCTGACAGTCTCGTCGCCTTCGAGTTGGACCACGGTCTCTTCCAGGGTCGACATGTCCTGTTCGATTTCCAGACGGTCTTCGACGTAGTTGTCGGCGTTGACCGGGGTGCTTTCACTGCGCAACTGATCCAGCAGCGCTTCGCCGTCTTCTGCACTTTCCTGAGACACTTTCAGGGCGGCGGTAAGAACCGAGTTCTTCATGGGACTATCCTTACTTGGATTTCTTGAGGACTTCATTGGAGATGATGGTGATGTTGCGATACACGTAGGACGCATGGTCCTCCATCACTGTAGCGATGGCCTTGCCCAAGAACATGTACTGCGACACGCTACGGCGAGCGGAGCGGTAAAGGGCACGCAGAGTCCTCAATCGCACGACGTTATCGTCGACGGATTTCTCGGTATTCACGAAGCGGTACGAATCGTCCATGTCGCCCATCAAGCGCTCAATGCGCTCAGACATGGTAGCAGCCATCTGTGCGAACTTGACGGTTTGGTTATTGAGGCCAATTGCCTTGTCAACAACACCAAGGAAACCACTCACATCCGTCTCACCGCCAGTCGACTTGACTTGCGCCGTCACTTGCCGTTTGGCAGCGACGTCATTCATACCGGCCACACCAGTGACAGCCTTCAACGGACCGCCAACAGTAAAGCCATGGATCTGTTTCTTGGCGAGTTTGGTTTTGAGGCCATTCTCATCCGAGTCCTTGTTGGAGAACTTCCAAGGACTGCCGTCTTTCTTGAACTGCGGGAAACCCCGTTTGTCCAAGTAGACGGTTCGGTTACCCAGCAGGTGGAACCCTGTCAGGTCTTGGAACTCAGTGCGGTCAATCAGGTGTTCGTCGAAGTAATCGACGGCTTCCCGGATTGCCCCGTCATCGTCCTGGTTGCACGCTTCACGGAAACGCTTGGCCAGATCAGTCGACGTATCGAACAACCGCTGATAGTGCTTCATCGCAGCGTCGATAAACTTGAGGTCTTCGTCGATCGACCCCACCAACTTGACCGGCTTGTTGTCACGGGTCAGGAAGGCGTACGCCGCAGCCGAATCCAAAAGGACAGGGGCTGCTGCAATGGTGCCTTTGTTGGCACTGATCTGCGACTTGATGTCGATCAGCGATTTACCAAAGGTCTTCAGGTTCAGCGTCATGGAACCGAAGGTGCGTTTGAGTTGCTGCACCAGATCGGATTCCATGGAGGGGTTGTTCAGCATTTCCATGGTGACGCGAATCTCATCGACCAGCGCATCGCCAGTCTGAGCACGGCCTTTCACCACTTCATGGTGAGTAGCACGCCAGTCCAGATAAGACTGTTCAGCTTCCAAGACATCCACCACCGAGCCATCTGCCATGGTGAGCTGCTCTACGCATTGCTCAAGCACCATGCGACTGTCGGCAACGTCTGCCATGTCGGAAATAACCGAAAGCGCTGGAGCCAGAGATGCTTCTGACTCCATACGCTCAACAGCCCCCACCAACGCTTCGTTGATGGTGTCTTGCATTTACCACCTCCAGGCGCTAGGAACGTACACCCGGATTGGGCGTTCGATCTCAGCAATGAGCGACATCATGTTGGCACCGGACTCAAAGCCCACGCCAGCACCAACGCCGATTGGATTAGCCGCGGCTTCTTTACGCAGTGCATCAGCGTAGAAGACGGTTTCCAGTTCAGCTTCAGGCAAGGCGATCATGCCGCCGCCAGCTTGTGGAGCCGACTCCAGCGACGGAGTGGCGTACTTGGACGAGTTACGGATGCCCGGCTCGTTCACAGTGTCCCACGTCACGATCTTCTTCAGGAACTTGGTCTTGACGCCACCGACGATCTTGTCTTCGGTGAAGGAACGGATGGAGAAGCAGACGTTTTCGTCACGGTTCTCCAGCTGCTTGTCAAACCACGCGCTCTCTTTACCCGAGGCACGGACTTCACCCAGCACCATGGAGATGCTGCGGCCACGTTCGTCCTTCGCAGGATCGAGCATCAGGCGACGCATGTGGAAGCAGACGTTCGGTTCGAAGATGTCGTTCACCCGGCCAAACCACT